>JAEEGF011159031.1_pt1 | contig 24531 bp, 19 predicted proteins | sample 9134171 | NCBI WGS metagenome assembly JAEEGF01 (sample SAMN16246542, study PRJNA631951) | gut metagenome | biome: gut microbiome; feature: rumen; material: AP-attached | host: Bos | place: Iran: Karaj | collected 2018-10
TACCTGAAGTTCGTGGTGTGGGCGCGACAGAACAAACGCTGCTTCAAGACGGTGAATTTCAAGAACGCCTATTGCGTGGGACTGCGCGACTATTTCAACGACAGCGACTCGAAGCTGATGTATTCGCAGATTACCATCGCCGCCGAGGTGATTGTCGTGGGAGTCAACGAAACGGCCACCTTCGACAACAAGTGGACGTAGGCTGGGCATCAGCTGCTTACGTCATCTCATCATTCGTCATTTTGAAAAAATACGCCCATGTCCATTTCCGTCAACCAAATACGAGTCAGCATCGCGGGCACCGAGTCGAAAGGCTTCAAAATCGACATCGCTGGTGCTCCCTATCGTCTCGACGCTTTCAAGATGCACCAGCAACTGCTGAAGCCCTGCACGTTGTCGTTCGAGTTGCGCAAAGACCCTGAAGAAGACATCAGCGAGATACAGTTCTCGGCCTGCTCGGCCATCATCGGTCAGGAGGTGACGCTCACCTTGCAGACCGATGTCATTGAGAAGCAGCAGACCAACTACTCCGACGGCGGCGGCAAGACGGCCGACCTGGAGTTCCAGGGGTTTGTGGCCTCGGCGCATGCGGCACGCCACGACAGCGAGTACGTCATTCAGGTGGAGTGCCTCTCTAAGGATGCCGCCATGGTCAACCATCCCAACTGCCACATGTACAACGCATCCACGCTGCAGAGCATCGTCTCGGCCGTGGCAAAGGAGCGCAACAACATCGAGGTGGAGGGCACGCCGCAGCACACCGACAACATCTTCTACACGGTGCAGTACAAAGAAACCGACTGCCAGTTCCTGCAGCGGCTGGCACAGCGCTACGGTGAGTGGATGTTCTGCAATGGCAAGAAACTCTTCTTCGGCAAGCTCGACGACAAGGTCACCGAGTCGCTGCAACTGAAATACCCCAGCCTCGACATCGAGGACTACAGTGTGTCGCTGCGCACATCGCACCAGATGTTTGGCTATGCCGTCATGACTTATAACGAGATGGGCTGCGCCAACGCATTCCTGGGCGAGGATCAGGGCGACACCGGCAACAAGCTCAACGACGCCACCTTTGCTGCTTCCAAGAAGGTATATCCGGCGCGAACACGCCTGTTCGTCGACGGAGCCAGCATCGAGGAGGACAGCGAGGCCGAGGGTAAGAAACCCCAGCCGGGCACGCACAAGGAGCAGTTCACCGCCGAGCAGCATGCGCTGCGCTCCAACATGCTCATCTATCAGGGCACCACCTTCTGCTCGAAGATGCGCATAGGCACCAAGCTCACCATCCTCGACAACTACATCAGCGGCACATCGACCGAGAAGAGCGAGGTGCAGCAAGAAGAAATCCTCATCACCGACGTTGTTCACACCTTCGGCGTCGACGATGAGTATCGCAACCAGTTCCAGGGCATCACCGCCAAAATCAGCTATCCCCCTTATTACAACCCCACCGTGTTCCCACACTGCGACCACCCCGTGCGTGCCATGGTGGTGGAAACCGACGACCCCAAGCACTGGGGCCGTGTGAAAGTGCGTTTCCATTGGCAGATGAATGAATACAAAGAAGGCAATCCCAATGGCAATACACCATGGATACACGTGACGCAGCAATACGTCGGCGGCGATGACCCGTGCTTCGGCGTGCATCTCATCCCCGAAAAGTTCACCGAGGTCTTCGTCGACTTCGAGGACGGCAACTTCGAGCGGCCCTACGTCGTTGGGTCGCTCTTCGGACCGCAGCACCCCGTCGATAGCGGATGGAACCCTGGCAGCAACAACGTGAAGGCCATACGAACCGCCAGCGGACACACCATTGAAATCCACGACAACGAGAGTGGCGACTCGTGGGGAAAGGGCGGCTTCATCCAAATCTACGACAACCAGACGCACAACTACGACATCCTCATCTCCACCGACCAAAAGCTCATCAAGCTGAAGTCGAAAGGAAACATAGAGCTGTATGCCGACAAAGACATCAAGTTGGAGGCTGGACATGACATCAAGATGAAAGCCAAGCACGACATGACTATCGATGTGGACAACGACATGAACACTGGCGTGAATAAGAACTCGTCGACCACGGCGGGCGAAAACATCTACATTGAAGCTGGAAAGGAATTGTGGCAGTCGTCTGACGATAACATGAACATCAGTTCGGGTAAAGAGCTGATTGTCGATTCCGAGAAAGACATGACTATCACATCGAAGAAGAAGCAAAATGTCAACGTTAAGGAAGACCAGATCGTCAAAGTAGACAAGGACTGCAAGATTTCAGCCAACAACTTCAGTGCTCAAGCAAAACAGAATGTGAAGCTCAAGGGCATGAACAGCAGTTACCTGTCGGACCAGAAAGCTAAGATGCAGGGCATGCAGGTGGAGGTGAACGCCAGCGCCTCGGCCAAGATTGCCGCCTCGGCCAGCATCGACATCAATGCGCCCATCATCAAGGAAAGCTAACCCCCCTATACGCACATGACCAACAACTGGGACGACGAATTCGCGTCTTTCGACATCGACTTGATCAGTTCCCCCACGCCAGCTGCCGAGGAGTCGGTGGCCGACGATTCTCCCGTCGACATCCTCGAAGTCGCCCCTACCGAACCCATAGCCCCAGCTGACCCCATTCAGCCCATTGATTCCACCGAGGATGCCGACGACGACATGGGCATGGAAGCCAGCATCAAGGAGATGGAAGAAAAGCTGCGTCAGATAGAGGAGCAACGGAAGGAGAAGAGGAACCCCAACCCCTATAAGGCTGATGAACCTACGACAAAAGACCCTCAAGATTCGGCCAAGGAACTGTTGGAAATCGCAAATCAGCTGGTACAGCAGGCGGATGCTGCCCAGGCCATGATGCCCCAAATAGAACAGATGGTGGAAAGCAGTGCAACCCATGTCAAGGGCGTAAAGAGTGCACTGCGCCGCATGGAAGACTATGTGCAGGTGATGCTTGCCGCTAAGACCGTTGTGGAAACATTAGCTTCGACAGCACGCCCAGAAGTCTTCGACACGCTGGAGGCCAGCCGTTTCCGCTCCATTTTTAAAAAGGTGAAGAGGAACAATGAGCGCAAGGCTCCGAAAACGAAGGCAATCATCGGCGACATGCAGACGGCCCTCGGCGAGGGCGACAAGGATGAGGCCAATGCTGTGGCACGATTGTTGAAACAGCAGGCCATGAGCATGCAGGATGATGCCTGCGACTTGGCAGTGGCACTCTGCGAGACCACCTCCAACTATCCCGACCCTGACGGACAGCTGGCCCTCTTCAGCATGATTGCTGACCAAGGCGATGCCGACAGCATGGCACACATCGACCATGCCATGCGACTTACAGGGCAGGTGGTGGTGCCCGTGGGCGAGGCCAAGGCCATGCTGCAAGCCAGGGTCAACGGCGACCAGCAGACCATTGACGACATCCTCGACAGACTAATAACCAGTCTGGTAGAAGAAGAAAAGCAATAAGAAACAATGGGAGATAGCTACGTAACCCTCGGAGCCATGATGACCTGCACTTTTGGGCTGGCGCCATCGTCGCTCGTTGTACTGCCGGCACGTACCAAGATGCTCTGCAATGTGCCGCGCGCCAACATCATGGACTTCTCGCCCATGGTGAACATCATGCCATTTGGCATGTGCAACACCCCCAGCAACCCCACTGTGGCCGCCGCCACGGCCGCCGCCATGGGCGTGCTTACCCCTATGCCCTGCATCCCAGCCATCACCGCCCCTTGGATGCCCGGTAACCCGCAGTGCCTCATTCAGGGCCAGCCCGCACTGACGCGCAACAGCCAGTGCCTCTGCATGTGGGGCGGAGTCATCAAGTTCACCACCGATGGTCAGATGCCGGGTGTGCCGCCGGTCATCACCCCCGACGTGTCGGTTGATGTGTCCATCCCCCTGCCACTGTCGCCCATGCAGAGACAGCAAATGTCACCCTCGGAGCAGCAGCAGTATGACAGTGAGATGGAATCGGCCCAGCATGCCGGAGCCAGCGACATCGCATTCTCTTCCGACCTGGATCGCATGGCAGAGAAATATGAGGCCGAAGGCAGCACCGCCAAGGCCCAGAAAGCACGCGAGGCCAGCCAGACCTATCGCGAGAACGCCGCCAAGAAGCAGGCGGAGGCCATAGGAAAGGTGAACGACAAATACCGTCCTGCCAGCGACAAAGAAGTGAAGGAAAACAAGGGGAAACAGGCTGCTATATAGTAGGGTTGAAATGAATGGGCTGACGAAAGGGGAAAATAGTGGCTCCTGGCGAAAGAATGGCGTTACCATTTTGAAAAAAGGCATTACCGTTTTTAAAAACGGCGTTGCCTTTTTGGAGCAGATGCTATCATTCGAAAGTCGACAATGGACAGAAGGTTGAAAGTGCTGCATTTGTGTTAGATACGCGTTAACGATGCTGAAGTACGAAAGAGCAGTTTTCATCAGAGACGTGACACAAAACGCATGCGAAAGCTTTGAGCAAACCAAATATAACTCATCATGACAGGAACAGGATCGAGCAAGCCCAGCAACGAGCCGGAGCAGAAAGAGGAAAAGCAGAGCAAAGACGACAAGGACTCCCAGGACAAAGACCTCTATATCAGTGTGATGTTCTCGGTCATTCCCTACGAGATGATGACGTCTTACCGCGTATCAGAATATATGATAGGCAACAGGAAGTTCCAAGGTTATTCTTTTATCCATTCCACCAAACCGAAGTGGGAAAATGGGTCGTTTGACAAGAACAAGATTGACAAATCCATGTTTGTTGATTGCTCGGAAGTAATCTTCAACTTGGACACCGGAGATGTTCAAGACTCGCAGGAAATGGGAAACATCCTTGTTAGAACCATCGACGAGGTGAAGAGTACTGTATCGTTGTCTATCAAAAAAGGGCAAAACATGAATGTGCATCTTATCGTTGGGGCTGATGCGGAAGTGGCAGATTTGGCTTATGCCATGAATTATCTTTGCGAGAAGAGCATGCTGGCCAATATGAAAGACAAGGAGTTCAGCAGCGACGTAATGAAAACCTACTCAAAGGCTTTTCAGCAATTGGAGAAGAAAGGTTGCTCTTTCAAAGCCGATTATACTGCCCTTTTCGATGTTGATTTAGTGTATGCGCCAGCTATGCCAGCATGATTTATAATTGGAGTCTTAAATACTTAGAGTTGATCTATGGCAGATTGGACTGAAATCGCAGACAATGTTTCAGACTGGATGCCGGGTTTAAATACGGCAAAAGGTGTGGTGAAATATGTTGATGGGTGGATTAACGACGACCCCGTGAAAATGCGTGATGGTGTATATGCTGCCATACCCGCTGTTCATGCTGTTGGACTTGTTTACGAAGCCAATAAAGATGAACTGGAATCCCAATACGGAAAAGACGCACCCATCACAAGGGCTATTGTTGAAAATGTGGTGATGTCTGGAGGTAATCCAGTAATAGGTCTTGGGATTCAGGTGTTGAAGAATAATGTTCCTGCAGTAAAGGAGGCGAGTGATGCTGTCTGGGATGCACGGCACGATATAATGGGTATTGCGGGAGCCGTTCCGGGAGCCTCGTTCATAGCTGGGCCTGTCGATGCCATTTGGCAGTCGGTGGAAGGTATGGAAAATATGGCTGAAGCTATGGCTTCTGTCAAGCGTGAAGAAGTGAAAGTAACAATATACAAAACTGATGACAACGGAGATCTTGTTCTCGATGCTGACGGGAAACCAATAAAGGAAGTGGAGACGCATTATAAATACTCTGCAGACAAAGAAAAAATGGAATTAGCGAAAGGCGAAGCTATTGGAGCCGCCATCTCCGCTGCCTGTTCTATTCCTGGACCGTCTTACATTAAGGCTGCGAAAGCCGTGCCTGGTGCCAAGCAGTTGGGCATGAGATTGTTTAAATTGGGGTCAAAGATGCCAGGAAAAGCTGGGCAAGCAATGGCTGATAACGCCTTGTCCTTGGAAATAGAGATGGCTGGAGATGCAGCAGAAGCACAAGCAAAGGCACAAGCGAAGGCACAAGCAAAGAACCAAGCAAAGAATGTCGCAACCAAAGGAACTAATGACAAAGCAGTCAAGACGGTTTATGACCAAACCTATAAAACGACTTATGAACAAACTTATAAAGCGACTTATGATGATGTTTATAAGCAAACTTTCGATATAGAGTATCAAAAGGCCTTACAACAAGCGATAAGGGAAGAAGGTGATGATGCCATGAAATACGGCCTTTCAGCAGAAGCCAGAGCTGCTGCTGAAAAAAAAGCAAAAGATACAGCAAAAAAGAAAGCTACACAAGCCGCGGAGGAAAAAGCCACCAAAGCTGCAGAGGAAAAAGCCACCAAAGCCGCAGAAGCTCAAAAGAATTACGATGGCCTTGAAGAAGAAATAGACAATGTTGAAGGAATGGACTTTGACCCTGTTCCTCCTAAAGCCCCGCCAGCTCCTGCTCCTAAAGCCCCGTCCGCTCCTGCCGGTTCTACAGCTTCCAAATCCACTTATGGTTCCAAGATGAAAGATTTATGGGCCAAAGGATTCAGTGAACCTTGGAAGAATATGGATGGATTTGGCAAGTTTCAGTATGTGGTGTCTGTTGGTAATGAAGGTGTGTCACTCTATAAAAGAGCCACCGGTAATAATTCGCAATCTGCAGTTGGCGATTCTTCCACTGTTAAGGAAACAGCACCAACGTCCCCGTCATCCAGTAGTGATTTGGAGCAGTCAACAGCTCCTGATGTCAATAATGGTAGCAACGATGGAGATACTTCGTTCGAAAACTATGAGGAACCGCAGTTGGATGTCAATCCCAACCATTCTTCGATATACGACTATGGCTTAAGCAAGGACGATGGAAAGACTGCTTACAGCACCGACGGAAATCCGACAGACAGCAGCAAGCCGAAGAACGAAAGTGCCCCCGAACACTCGTCGGTATACGACTATGGCTTAAGCAAGGATGATGGAAAGACTGCTTACAGCACCGACGGAAAACCAATAAGTAGCAGTGAGCCGAAGAACGAAAGTGAACCCAATCACTCGTCTATGTACGACTATGGCTACAGCACCAACGATGGAGGCTCCGCATTTAGTGAAGATGGAAAATTGAAACTATAGAAGGTCTCATGGCTTTTACTTATTCGACATCCGAGTGTGTTCCCCGTCTCTATCCTATCTCCACCTTTTTGGGGAATTTGACTTTTGAGGGGGATGAGCATGAGCCGCTCATGATTTCGCGCGGCAACTATAAGCGTGCCCAGTGGGGGGATTCCACATCGCCCGTCATCATTGACAATAACACCTATCCCTCTCCCAGTGGCATCAACATGCTTTGGATTGCCTTGACCGAAGTGAAGCTGTATTGGCTGGATGCACCCATTGATAGCAAAAAGATAGAAAAGCTCTTGGAGGATAAAGACAAGGAAGGAAACGCTCAATACGAGTTCGTCGTTGTTGGTGCGGCTCCCTACGGCAAGGTGGCCATTTGGCTGCGAGGACACTATAAGTCTGTGCTCATACATTGGCTGCAAGGGAGAGAGGTGGATGAAAGGAATTTGGGCAATCGTATAGGAAAATACAGCATGCAGCAATACTGTCAGTTGTGTGTTGACAATGATGATATTGTCAAGCAGAATCTCATTGACAATGGACTTCCCCCCACCGACCTTTTCGACCATTGGATGGAGCAAATGGAATATTGTTATGTGCCATTGGAGGAGTATTGGGATGGCGAGGCTTGGCAAGAGTACGACGAGGACGACATGTTCTACGATGATATGATGCTGAACGAGCTGCATGTGCAGCGCTACGACGGCACCCACCATCAGCAGCCCGATGACATCTCGTTGTTGAAATACCATGAGGCGGGGATGCCCAAGCGGCTGGCTCTGCGCTGGGACGAGGGGCGCAGCCACCTCTCGGCCTACTGGTGGATAGACGCCCAGGTGCTCTATCCCATCCTGCACCGCTTCTTCAGCTTCGATCCCAGTGCACGTGCCGACTTGCTGCTACGCTGCGACAGCCGCCACAATCGCTATGAGATGGCGCTGAAAGGTGGCGAGATGCAACAACAGGCCCTCGACATTCCGCAGGAGGCCTACCAACTTATCGTCTTCAAGGACGGACATGAGCTGTTCAAGAGTCCAAATTTCGCCCAAGAAGATGGGTCTTGGAATTGGTAAAAAAACAAACAATAACAATAAGATAATCTATAATTATAACTAATAAATAAACAACTATGACAGACCAAGAATTTTATCAAGAGGAATTTATCGTCATGCTCACCATCGACGGCACATCGTATGACGAAATCGAAGTGAAGGTCACCGACCCGAACAAAACCATCCGCGACCAGATCAACAGCATCGTGCAGGTGTTTGAACTGCCGAAGATGGACAACGGCGGCAACCCCATTCAGTACTTGCTGGGCAAACTGATGGAAGACGAGGAGGAACCCGTGATCCTGGAGTTTGAAGACGAGGACGGGCGCGAAATGGCCCTCATCGACTACGACATCCAGCCCATGGACCATCTGCACCTCATCTCAGTACCCATCGCTGGATGAAATGATAAGTGATAAGTGATGAATTTGCTTCCTCACTACTAACTTGAAAAATCTCAAACTTCAAACCTCAAATCTCAACCCTCAAATCGAAAATAATTATGAATCCCGCATTAAATAATTTCAACTTGAAGGAATTGAAAGGACGCGATGCCCGTCTGTTCCAGGAGTGGAAGGAGCTGGACGCACTCTGCAGCAAGCGCAGGGCCGAGGCCGCCAACCCGCTGAAACCGTCATTGTCGTACATCATCCGGCGCAAGAATGCCACAGGACTGCCCACAGAGTTCGAGATATGGTATCGCTGCAAGTGCATCGTGGGCGTCGAGGACACCGAGCCGCCACGCAAGCCCATCTTCGGCTATCTGCACAAGATGAGCATCGTGCTGCCCAACAACTACCCGTCGGCCGATGGCAACCCCGTGTTCACCTTCATCAGCGACGTCTGGCACCCCAACATCCGCTATAGCGGCTCGTTCAAGGGACACGTCTGCCTCACCATCAAGGAGATGGGCGTCATGGCCAGCATCAAGGACTTGGTGCTGCGTGTGGAGCGCTATCTGAAGTATCAGATGTATCACGCCCAGAACACCTATCCCTATCCTGAGGACCAGGCCGTGGCAGAGTGGGTGCGCGAGGAGGGCGAACCCAACGGATGGGTGAAATTTCCACAAGACATGCCCGAGGAACCAAAGCCGCAGCCTAAGCCCGCACCTGAAAAGCCCGAAGGCGCAGAGCCAAAGAAGAAGATTTCGCTGAGCATCTGACGGCTTTGGGAGGCTTGATGTGGGGCGGAAAAAAGGCGAGCAAAATAATGGAGCGCGACTTTTGAAAAAAAGTCAACGCCTTTTTGGAAAAAGTGAACGCCAAATTTTAAAAAGTCAACGCCTTTTTTCAACGACGATGGCTTTTTGATGGAAAGTCGGTTTCGAGGCCATAGAAACCAAAGAATCTAAAGACAAAAACTATAAAAACTAAAGTGCATAAATGATGAAAAAAGTATTGATTATACCTTTGCTTTGTTTGGCCGTTCTTTACGGCTGGGCCGACGAGCAGCGCAAGATGACGCTGGGTAGCGACAACACCAGCGAAACCATCAACCTGTCGTATTGCAACATCTTTGTCACGCTGCTCAATCCCGACAGCGACGACCCACCTATGGTGCAGGTAGAGGTGGAAAACCTCGACGAGACGAAGCTGCTGGCTCTCTTCTGCCAGCCATATACCGAGAAACAGGTGAAGAAGCTGAAACCCTCGTTCCAGTACGACAAACTCTTCGGAGGCACCAAGGGCAAGCGCATCATCGACCCCTACAGCCCCAGCACCGACAACGATTTCTTCATAGAGCCATCGGGCAAGTACACGCTGGGTTCCTTCAGATGTGAGGCTGACAAGCAACTCGTGGTGAAGTTGCCCATCTATCTGGCCAAGGGCAAGAAAGGCATCGTGGGGCGTGTGCTGGGCAAGGAGAAGCTGTTGCTGTTGCGCAAGCAGGTGATAGAAATCGACATCGATATTACCACCAAGCCCTCGGCCGAGTACCTGTCGTTGCAAGAGGAGTGCGAGAGCCTGAAGCGCGAGGTGAAGAACGCCCTGTTCTGCACAGCCAAAAAGCACAAGGAGAGCGTGGAAGAGCAGCAGGAACCCTACAAGCAGAAGATCAACGACCTGAAATCGAAGATTGACGCTGCCATCAGCGCACACGGATGGAACCCCAGCGACAAAGGCTACAAGAACTATGCCGCCCTGAAAGACGACCTGGACAAGAACATCGACCTCGATGCACAAAAAGGCATCTGCCGTCAGCACCGGTCAGAGCCGAAGCCCTCGCACCAGTGCAGCTACTGCAACCTCTCGCTGCAGCAGATTTATCACCGCTTGGACGACCTCTACAAGAAGATCTACACCAGCGCCGACCGCAAGGCCACCAAGCAGAGCGTGATGGGCCAGGTGAACGCACTCTATGGCTGTTGCACTGCCGCCGACTGCGCCAAGCATGCCTCGCAGTGGAAGCGCGGGGGCGACTACAAGAGCAAAATCATTGAACGCTACAACCGCATACAAGGCCTATGACGAAGAAATGGCTAACGCTACTGGCTGCCATCGTTGCGATGGCGGCGGGGAGCAACACGGCAATGGCGAAGGACGTCGTCGACACGCTCTTCTCGCAGGCTGGCGACCGCATCATCATCGACTACACCATCCAGCAGACGGGTGGCCAGACCTCCCTGCGCTTCAACAGCGTGCAGAAGAAACTGGGCACCAAGAACCAGAAAGAGTATAAGAAGCTCGACGAGGTGGCCGTGGTCATCTTCGACCGCACCGGCTCCTACAACGACATGAAGTTCGAAGGCATCACGCCCTGCACCTTCATGGTGCCGGCAGGGGTGCAGTATGCCTTCTCCAACGATGGCTATTTCCTGCTGCAAGACAATCCTCAGCTGACGTTCACCACGAGCAACGAGGCGCAAATCAGCATCCCCGTCTATCTGGCCCACTACGAGAAGAAGCGTCACTACAAGCTGTTCAGCCAGATGGAGCCGCTGGTGTTCTCGACCAAGGTGAAGGGCGGTGGCGGTGGCGCCAAGGCCAGCAAGGGCGGCGCTGCTGCTGACGATGATGACAGGGCTGCCAATGCCGACGACATCGTCGCCACCACCGAGGAACTCATCGACGACGGACTGTCGCCTGTCGACGAGGCACTCATCCGTGTGGCAACCGTGCAGTCGATGCTCGACAAGGCTACGAAGGTTCCCTTCTCCGAGGAACTCACCCACGAGGCGGCGATGCTGCGCGAGTTGCGCTATAAGATTGCCGACCCCGAGGTGGGCGACCAGATTGCCAAGGTGCTCGATGCCTACGACACCAAGAAGGCCGAGCTGGAGACCCAGGCCGAGCAGAACCAGCAGGCGGCAGCGGCAGCACAACAGGCCGCCGCACAGCAGCAGGCACAGCAGCAGCAGGCACGACAGGACAGCATTCAGGCGGCACAGGCCAAGCAGGCCAGCGAAGACAAGAAGGACATGATGTGGCTCATCGGAGGCATCGCCGGACTGGGCATGCTCCTCATGGCAGGAAAGCAAGTGTTCCAGACCATCAAGAACAACAAGATGCAGAAGATGATGATGGACAACATCAAGAAGGCGCAGGAGCAGGCGCTCGGCAATGTGAAGATTCCGGGACTCGACGACAACCCGCTGACGAAGGATGTCAACGCCCAGTTGCAGCGCGAGGCCCGCAAGAAGATGAATGCCGATGGCGACGCTGCCATGGAGAAGCTGAAAGGATTGGGCAAAGGTGCCGGCGGCGATGCCGCCAAGAAACCCGCTGCCCCGAAAGCCGCTTCAGCAGCCCCACAGGCCAATCCTGCTGCCCAGCCGTCGGCACCCGCCCAGCAGCCTGCCGCTGATGGCAAACCCACCACGCCGGGCAAGCGACCACTGAGGACGGCCAGCGAAGTGAAGGCCGCAGCGGGCATCGCCAGTGCAGGAATTACCGTGGGAGGGGGCAAGCATCAGTCGCTCAACGATGCCATTCCCGCCAAATACAAGCGTTGGCGTAAGCCGGGCTCTGACAATACCACCAATAATGCCAAGTAATTTATAAACATCAAAATATGAAAAAGATTCAAGTATTAGCACGATTCTTTGTCATGGCACTCATGGCCGTCTTCGCCACTGAGGCGTGGGCAGCCAAGCCAAAGGTCCGAAAGACCGTGCCAGAGTCGAAAATGGAGGTCATGGACGCCTTCAACCAGTATGTGCAGGCCGACCCCTTCCTCTCCGACGAGACGCAGCAGCGCATACTTGGGGAGATAGGGAAATATCTCGACGACCTACTACATCGCACCGACAAGGCCGACTATGTGCAAAACAACGATTTGAATGCCTATGTGCAGGAGATGGAGCAGCGGCTGCAGAAGTATAAGGATGATACGCCCCTCATCATTGAGAAGGTGATGCAGAACTACACCGAACTCAATGCCGAGGCTACCGTATCCTTCCGCAAGCAGATGGAAGAGGTTCTCAATGGCAAGTTCACCAAACTGGGCGAGAAGCTCATCAGCCTGAAAAACGAGATTCAGGTGGAACCCGACAAACCCTTCGACTGGAAACTCATCGGAATCATTGCCGGTGCCTTGGTGCTGCTGGTGGTCATCATTGCTATTGCCAGCAAGAGCAAAAAGGGGGGAAAACCCGTCCCGGTGAAACCGCGCAGCAACGTGAGGCCCACCACTGGGGTAGGGGGGCAGCAGTCGGCAGATGGGGGCATCATCGTGCGACGCAAGACAGCCACCATCCTGAAGAAGCAGAGCTTGGAGGATGTCATCGACAACCCCAACTACCTGCAGGTGGATGCCATCGACTTCACCTACGAGAGTGCCGTGCGCCGTATGTATATCAAGAACAGCTGCATCATCGACATATATAATATGTATGCCGAAGACCTGCGCAACCCCGAAAGTCCGAAGGAGGACGGCTGCATGGTGCTGGGCCGCTGGGTCTACGACAACGAGAGCAACGAGTACTATGTGTCGCTCGAAGAGATTGTGCTGCCTGGCGACGATGCAGTCTTCGAGGAGTACGCCCTGAACTTCGGCGGCAAAATCAGATTGAAGGTGCACGAGCAACTGCGCAAGCTGCGCCGCGACACCAATCTGCAGTATGACCTCACCTGCTGGGTGCACTCGCATCCTGGGCTGGGCGTGTTCTTCAGCAACAGCGACACCAGCGTGCAGGACCAGCTGAAGCACGCCACGCATCCCAACTTCCTCACCGCCATCGTGGTCGACATCCTCACGCCGATGCAGGACGTGGGCATCTTCACCTATCGGCGCGACGCCACCATCAACTCGAAGAGCGACCTGAAGAAGATGTACTCGCTCATCGACTGGTATCACTGGGCCGAAGAGAGCCTGAAGACGTCGGTCCAGCGCCCCGTAGCGTCCACGCCCAAGGAGTTCACGCCCGGGGAATTCTACAACACGTTGCAGACGGCTCCGAAGCGCGACGATGCATGCGCCGGGGTACAGCTGAGCAAGAATGTGGTGATGGACATCTGCATGGACCTCACAGGGCCAGGACAGGCCGACGACATCATCTCGATGTTCCATGGCTATGCCAGCCAGCATGGCTCGCAGGTGGAATATGTGGCCGAGCAGGTGTCGGACAAGGATGTAGAGCCGAAGCTGAGCCTCACGGGCTGCTTCGTGTCGGCACCCCATTGCAGCATCCCCACCGTGAGGCGTGCCGTGCAGAGCTATCTCGACCGCATACGCTATGTGCTGGTCTACACGCCCACCGACGGGCTGCTCACCACCATTCCCGTGCTGAATGGCGACCTCTGCACTGAGCAGGAGTTCTATGGCGAACAGAAACTGGAAGAATTGAAAACTTGGATTAAACAAAACAAATAATGATGAAGAGACTTTGGATGGTCTGCGCCATGCTGGCATGGTTGGTGCAGACGCAAGCACAGGACGTGAGCAAGATTCAGTTCTGCGACAAGAAATACGAGTATGCACAAGGGCGTGACAGCATTACGCTGTTTCTGAAGGTGCTCGATGCCAAGGGCAAGTCGAGCCAGGACGTCACTGCTGCCGACTTGGAGAAGTACTTGGTGATGTATGAAGACGAGGCCATGATTGCCAACGACAGGCGCACCATCGTGGAGCTGAGTTCGGGACAGCGAATCCCCAACGACTTCACCTTCTCCGTGCTCGTCGACCTGAGCATCCCTGAGGAGGGCAAGGGACAAATCTACGATGCCGTGGGACAGCTGGTGCAGAGCGCCCCCGACAGCTGCGTCTATCTTTCGTTCTTTGGCAATGATGTCACGCAGACACAGCTCGTCACCAAGCGCAACCTGAAGGACTTTGAGCCGCTGTTCCACCAGCACTCCGAGAACAAGTACTTCTATGGCGCCCTCTACGCCAAGCTGGCAGAGTTTGCTACCGAGAAGGCCGAACTGGAGGACAGCGTGCGCACTGCCATGGGCTATGAGCGCAATGCCGTCATTGCCAAGCGTGCACAGATGGCGAAGGACAAGAACCTGCTCTTCGTCTTCACCGAGGGCAACATGCGCCCTGCCGACGAGCTGATATCATTCATCGAGGTGACCGACTACCAGTCGAATGCCACGCACAACGTGCCCAAGGTCTATGCACTCTACTACACGGGCGAGGGCGTCGATGAGAATGTGGAGCTCACGCTGCAGGGCGTGTCGGCTCCGCGCGATGCCGATGGCAACGTGCTGGCCGACCGCCAGGGTGCCTATACCCCCAGCGAGGACCTCAACAGCGTGCTGAACAACTTTAAGCAGGTGGTGAAGGATGCCATGTACGACTATGCCTTCGTCTATCGTGCCACCAAGGACAAGACCTACACGGGCCTCGTCAACTATATGGCTGAGTGGAAGAGCAGTGAGGCTGGCAGAGGCGACTATACCATCGGCTCGGCCGAGACACCGTGGCCCATCAAGGCCGAGAGCACCGGCGACACCGTCACCAAACTGTTGGTGGCCCTGCTCGTGGCCCTGCTCACCTTTGTCTTCTTCTTCGTCGTGATGAAGGTGCTCGTGCCGTTCGTCAAGTCGAAGCGCTTCAGCATGCGGTACTATAAGAAATATGAGCCTGAGGCCAACGTTTCGCGTCGCATCTGCACCTATTGCCGTCAGAACATCGAGCCAGGCCAGCTGGTGGTGACCAAGTGCAAGCACATCATGCACGTGGCCTGCTGGCAGCAGAATGGCTACAAGTGCGTGGAGTATGGTCAGAACTGCAAGGATGGCATACAAGACCACGTGGACTGGAAGGAGATGTTCTCGAAGTCCACGCTGCGCGACACCTACCAGACGCTGGCCGGCATCCTGGCCGCACTGGTGAGCTGGATTATCTTCGAGATGACAGGTCGTGGATTGTTCCATGGCATCGGAGAGGGCATCGCCAACACCTTCTTCACCAACGAGGAGCAGAAGCTGAACCTGATGGGCGACTGCGTCAACAAGGTGTCGGCGCTGCTCACCATCGGTCTGCTGTTGGGATTCTTCCTGTCGTTGGTGTTCCGCTGGTTCGACGAGTATCGCAAGAAGGACGCGATGGTCTATCTGAAGATTATCGGTTTCTCGCTGCTCTCTGGTGTCATCGGCATGGCTGCCATGGCTGTGGGAGGCATCATCTTCTGCTTGCTGCTCTCCATGGTGGGCACCACCTACATCCCTTGGTATTGCTCGCTGCCCGCCTATATCCTCTTCGCAGTGTGCGTTCCCCTGAGCCTCACCATCAAGTCGTCGATTCCCATGAAGAGCGCTCTGCTGGGTGGCCTCATCGCTGCAGCCATCGGCTTCGTTGTGCTCATGTGCGGTTCTATCGGCAATGTGGGCTGGCTCAACATGCTGCTCGACTTCATCATCTTCGGCGGTGGTCTGGGCGCTTCGCTCGTCACTGTGCGTATGCTCGCTGAGCGCTACTTCCTCGTCATCAAGAATGGCGTGAAGGCTGGCCAGAAGATTCCTATCCACAAGTGGATGAATGCCACGGGTGGCGGCAACAAGGTGACCATCGGTGCCACTGGCGACTGCGAGGTGCAGATGAACTGGGAGAAGAGCAACAAGGTGGCCAAGGAGCACGTGCAGCTCTACATCGACCAGCAGAAGACGCTGCCCATGCTGAAGGCACTGGCCGCTGGCGTGCTCTACAACATGCGCACCGAGCTGCCGGTGAGCAAGACTGCCGTCCTGAACAATGGCGACACCTTCAAGATTGGCGACACCATCTTTGAGTATGTAGAATCGTAAGCTATGAATAAACAGCAATATGAATGGGGAGAGGGCGTGTTCACGCTCCTCTCCTGGTTCAAGAAAGACCGTGTGAAGCAGGCCCGCGTGCTGGTGGCTGGTGCCGGTGCCCTGGGCAACGAGGTGGTGAAGAACCTCGCCCTCTTTGGCATCGGCCATATCTACGTGGTCGACTTCGACCGCATCGAGCTGTCGAACCTCACCCGCTCCATCCTCTTCCGCGAGGAGGATGCCTACAGCCACGCCTTCAAGGCCGACATCGTGGCCAAGCGTGCCCGCGAGATCAATCCGCAGATTGAGGTGACGCCCATCGTGGGCGACCTCTTCTCCGAGGTGGGCTTCGGCCTCTATCGCTCTGTCGATGTCATCATCGGCTGCCTCGACAGTCGTCTGGCCCGCTATCTGCTCAACCGCATGGCCATGCGTGCCGGCAAGAGCTGGATTGATGGCAGCATAGAGAACCTGACGGGTGCCGTGAAGGTCTACACCCCGGGCGTGAGCTGCTACGAGTGTGGCCTCTCGCGCGAGGAGTTCAATAACATCATGTTGCGCACGGGCTGTGCCGACGTGGTGCGCACGCAGACCGAGCACGGCCGCATAGCCACCACACCCATCAGCGCCAGCATCATCGGCGCGCTGCAGGTGCAGGAGGCCATGAAGCTGATTCACCTCGACACGCTCGATGCCGACAACGACGCTGCCGATGCTGCTGCCAAACAGGAGGCAGAAGCCGAGAAGGCCGAGAAACCGCTGATACAGCTGGTGAAGCCCATAGGCACCGTGAAGCCCGTGAAGGCACTGAAGCCCGCACAGCCCTTCAAGACCCTGAGCGGCAAGATGCTGCGCTACGAAGGCATGACCTGCACCACCAGCATCTACCGTTTCGCTTCGTGGAAGGCCAACTGTCCTGCACATGAGCGTTGGGACGACGTGATGGAGTGCCCGCAGCTCTCGGCACAGATGACCGTGGCCGACACGCTGGCTAAGTTGCAGCAGCTGCTGGGTGCCGAGACGGTGGAAATCAATATGGTGAACAACAAGTTCATCGATGTTATCGTCTCCGACCGTCCTGAGAAGGAGTTCCGTGTGATGCTGCCCGAATCGAAGCTCGACGACTACATCAAGCAGGATGCCGAGCTGCGCCAGCTCAGCTATCGCACCGTCATCCGCAAGCACTTCTATGAGAACATCGACGACCGCTTCCCTTATCAGGACCTCACCCTGCAGCAGATAGGCATCCCGCCCTACGACGTGCTGATGGTGACCACAGATAAGGGCGCTTTCCATGTAGAACTCACTGCGGACGCTTTTTGAGTTAGGAGTTAGGAGTTAGGAGTTAGGAGTTATGCAAACACCTCTCTTTTTGCCGCCGGACATGAATGTGGAGCTGCTCATGTCCTACTATCCCGTGGGGCAGTGCAAGGTGGAGCTGAAGGGTCTGCACAAGCGCAACACCTACAACGACATCATCGACACCGAGATGATGGGCGACGGCACCATGCACGTCACCGTGGGGCGCAACAGCATCTACAACTCGCTGCCCGAGTATATGTTCCATCCCATCGACCGCTTCGACAATCTGCCGAAGTATGAGGAGAAGGAGCGTTTCGAGGAGGAGTTGGAGAAACAGGACGAGGAGATCAAGAAGGCCTACCAGTTCTTCGCCCCTCTCGACGTGTTGCTGCTGAAGTTGCGCAGCGACGTGCGCTCCACGCTGGAGCCGCTGGCGAAGGATGGCAACGTGGTGCTGCAGCAGATTATTGGCGACAGCCTCACCGACGAGCAGCGCCACAACCGCTTCATCGCGCAAATCATCCCTTTCCTGCCCTGCTGCAAGTACATTCGGGGCAACCGCACGCTGCTCACCCTGCTGCTGCGCAAGGTGCTGATGGAGGAGGGGCTGACCATTCAGCCGCGTAGCGATGTGCGCCAGTTTGCCGACGACCATCCCCGCTACGAGGACAAGCTCGACATGACGCTCGGCCAGGGATTCGTGGGCAACACGTGGAGCCAGCCCGTGAGCTACTACGACATCCACTACTGGAGCGACGACGAGTGCCGCGAGCATTTCATGGAGCTGCTCGACGATGTGGAGTTGTTGCGCCTGTTTGTCAAGGACTACTTCCTCAGTGTCGAGGAAGACTTGGTGTTCACCGTCAGTCAGGATGAGCCGCCGCTGCGCCTCTCCGACGAAGTCTTTTATAATTACTTAGGATATAATACAAACATATAGACTATGCCAAAAAGAATCAGCTGGAAAAAAGGCATGCGCCTGACCGACGAGGTGCTGCTTGCTGCCGATGCCTGCTCTTACGAGCACATCAGTCAGGCCCTGTTGTTGGGTGCTGGTGGCCGCTTCGGACTGCTGCCTGCCGCCCGTCCGTTCCTTCTGCAAATGAGCGTGGCCAAGGGCTTCGTCGATGTCGAAGCCGTCGACTGCCTGGCCATCACCCGTGGCGGCTATCTCATCGATGCCCGCTTCGACACCAAGTTCACCAACACCTTCGATGGCCGTGTGCAGATTCCCGACCGCTCCGACGAGCGTGAGTTCTTCCTCACCATCAACGTGAGCACAGCCGACGATGACTGGGCCGACACCCCCGACGGCTACCGCGAGCCTCGCTACAGCTTTGCCCTCGTCAGCGGCAATGCTGCCGTGCCCGACAATGCCATGCCCATCGGCCACATCGTGAACGAGGATGGCTGGCGCGAGGACAACACCAAGTTCGTGCCGCCGTGCCTCTACCTGTCGTCGCATCCCCGCTTCGAGGAGTTGCATGCGCAGTTCGTCTCCATCCTGCGCAACATCGACGAGGGCACACGCCAGCAGCTCAACACGGGTGCCCGCGCCGCCATCAGCATCTACTGGCCCGTGGTGCAGCAGATGCTCATCACCGCCAATGCCGAGCACGAGCTGATGACACCCCAGCAGCTGCTCGGCTGCGTGCAGAAGGTGGTGGGCGCCTTCACCCTGGCCTGCGACTTCGACGAGGCCCTGAGCCTATCGGAGGCCGACACGTTCAACAACTATACACGCGTGCCCTACAGCTATCGCAACGCCTATCTGCGCATCAAGCAAGGCTTGGGCATGTGCTATGCCATCAACGAGAAGGTGGAGCGGTTCAGTCTGCTCAAGCGCGAAGAACCCAAGCCCGAGCCTGAGCCCGTGCCCGAACCACCCAAGCCGCAGCCTCGCCCCGCTGCCCCTGATCCACGACGTGCTTGGGAAGGCAAACGGATATGAGTTTCATCAGCACACCTCTCAGTTATATAGAGCCTTCGTTGCGCTTGGTGCGCGACATCGAGGACGCCGTCACCATGCTCGACAACTTGGTGGAGCTTATCGTGTTCACACCAAGGGGCAGCTTTGCCGGCGATCCCGACTTCGGCTTTGAATACTGGAACCATGAGTATTCGAATGTGCACTACCAGGAGTTCAACATCAACCAGACGGCGTCGGTGTCCACCGGTCTGCGCAACGAGGTGACGAAGAAGGAGTGCGAAGACAGCATTCGCCAGAGCCTGGCCACCTACGAGCCTCAGCTGAAGAACGTCAATGTGAACATCGTCCTCGACAGCGCGCTCGACAAGAGTGTCCACCGCAAGAAGACTCCTTCGAAGTATATGCTGAACGTTGTCGTGGAGGGTAGCCTCGACGATGGGCTTGGCACACGCCGACCCTATCGCAAGGTGGTGACGTTCCTCATCGAACCCACCGTGAAGCAATACCGACAGTAATGGAATAACCATAACAATATGGATGTAGATCTTCAAAAACGAATCAATGAGGCCGTGGTGGCCTTGGGGCAGCTGTCGGCGCAGCCCATCGACTTCAGCCAGATGGACCCCGTGGCCAAGATGATGCTGGTGGCCCTGGTGTGCGAGTCGCAAAAGGTGCAGGACTATGCCGCCGGTGCCACCGAGCGCATCGTCGACCGCTTCTGCACCGACTTCATCCCTCGGCAGAAGGTGGAGGCCATGCCTGCCGTGACGCTGCTGCGACCCGACATGAAACCCGATAGCGGCGTGGCAACGGTGACCGTGGGTGGAGGGGCAGAGTTTGCCTACAAAGCCCCCGATGGCAAGACCACGCTGAATTATATACCCCTGTTCAACACGCTGCTGCTGCCCCATCAAGGGGTTTATCTGCTCAACCGCCGCACCCTGCGCGATGGCATCAACCAGATTGACATCAGCATGGGCCGCCCCAACAGCGCTTGGGTAGGCATCAAGACCAGCTGCGAGGTGAACTCGCTGCGTGGCTTGTCGCTCTTCATCAAGGGCACGGGAGGCTTGCTGCCCGAACACATCTACAGCGGGACCACTGGCCAGCAGCTCGACTTCTCGACGATGCTCGAGATGGAGAACATGGAGATGGCCGAGCCGTTCGATGCACAGCAGTCGTCGGCCGAGTTCTTCTCCATCGTGCAGGGCTGGAAGGAGAACCTGCTCAACATCAGCGACGGCTCGCTGCTCTACATCACCGACCCGCTCGTCGACCGCGATGTGTTTAAGCCGCGTCCCTTCCCTCGCGTGTTTCAGCAGTGGCTCGAGAGCGACGTGCTCGACCTGTTCCAGCCCAACACCATCTGGCTGCGGCTCGACTTCCCCGAGGGTTATCAGGTTCCCGACATTTTCAGCGTCACCCTCGGCGTGATGCCCGTCACCAACATCGACATCTGCTCGCTCATGCTCACCCAGGCTCAGCCCGTGGCCAAGCTGCAGCAGCAGGAGGGGGCCTACTTCCTGCGCATCTTAGAGACGAGCACCACCGCCAATCGGCAGGGCTTCAACATGACGAAGGACGAGATCATCGTGCGCGACTTTGATGCCGTGTGCTACAACAATGGCGACCTCTACCGCGACGTGCGCAACCTCTACAACCGCTTCATCGACGACTACTACGCCTTCATCGAGTACAACGGCATCAAGGATGGCGAGGTGCTGAAGCAGTTGCGTGAGACCATCAACCGCCTGGGCAAGAGCGTGGGGCAGCACAACGAGACGTTCATGTTCGACAGTGGCACCTTTGCCATGAAGAACATGAACCAGTATCCACCCACCACGTCGACGCGCGTCAGCTACATCACCACCATGGGCCGCATCGGCAACCTGCCCCGTGCTGGCGAGGTGATGGAGAACAAGCACGAGCCGGCACTGGAGCAGAAGGCGCAGGTGGTGGTCTCGGCCATGGGTGGCACCGACAAGGCCACCGCCGACGAGCGCTACGAGCAGCTGCGCTACTTCGCGCTCACCAACGACCGCCTCTACACCCGCATGGACATCGATGCCTTCCTGCGCAAGGAACTTTTCGCCGAGTTTGGGCGCGAGGAGTTCCGCCGCATCTTCATCAAGATGAGCATCGAGGGTGCCGGCGTGGGCGACCAACTGCAGCGCGGTCTCTACATCAACCTGGAGTTCAAGGACCGCAAGAACTATGAGCATGCCCAGCGCATCGCCTACGACAGTCTGCTGCAGCAGCGCATCCGCAATCGCTCCTGCATCGCTATGCCCATCATCATCACCCTGAAGAATTTGGAGGAAGAATAAATAAGCCCCCCCAACAAGCCCCCCCTTCAGCCCCCTCGGGGGCTGAAGGGGTGGCTTATTGTTGGGGCTTGTTGGGGCTTGCTTCTTTATTTGAAGATAAGCTGTGCGAAGTTGTAGAGGCCGTATCTCCACACCACGAAGTCGTGCTTTCCTCCAGGATATTCTATCAGGGTGCAGGGAATGCCCTTCTCGTCGCAGAATGCTTTCAGGCGTGCACTGTTCATCATCAGTCGGTCGTCGCTGCCGCAGACCATCCATAGCAGCTTGTTCTGCTTCTTCGTGGCCTCCACATCGGGAATCAGCTGTTCGGGGCGCTTGGTGTTGGGAGCCGATGAGAATCCACCCACGTAGGCAAACTGGTCGAGGTTGCCGAGGCCGAAGTTCAACGACTGGCCACCACCCATCGACAGTCCTGCCACGGCACGGTGGGCCTGGTCGGTGTAAGCGCTGTACTTGCCTTGGATGAATGGGATGAGGTCGTCGATGAGGTCACGCTCGAAATTGGCGAATCCCTGTTGCATCTCCTGACTGTAGATGTTGCCTTCGGCCTTGTCGTTGGGAAGTGCTCGCCCGTTGGGCATCACGATGATCATCGGAACGGCTTTCTGCTGGGCGTAGAGGTTGTCCATGATGATGCCTGGCACACCCTGCAACCACTCCTTGTGGTCACCGCCTATGCCGTGTAGGAGGTAGAGGACAGGATACTTCTTCGACTTGTCGTACTGCGGAGGCAGATAGACGGTCACCTTGCGTGTGGTGCCCACGGTCTTCGACTCATACGTCGTCTCCTCTATGGTGCCACGGGCGATGTCGGTCTGCTCCTTGTCGAATCCATCGGGAGCGGCTACATACTCGTTGAACTTCACGTCGATTTGTGGCATTCTGCCAAACATGGGCATACCGCCGCCTGGCTGTGCATCGGCTGTTGCGAATGCCAGCGATAACAGGGCAAATGTTAGTAATCTTTTCATTGCTTGATGTGTTGTTTAGATGTTAGAAATTCTTTCTGACGCCTTGCCAGTCGGGAAACTTCATTTTCAGGTATTCGTCGTCAAGGAAGAGCGCAGCCTGTCCCACCTTGCCTTTCAGTTGCCAGTCGAGCCATTTCACCACTGCCTTGGCATAGTTGCCGCCATGCTTCTCGTAATAGGTGCCGCTGTGGCCGTCCTTGGAGTTGAGCATCACCACGGGGATGTTGTCGGCTATGCGCTCGTAGTCCTTCTGTGCATTGGCGTAAGCGATGTCGCCGGGGCCACCAATCATGTAGAACATGGGCTGGTGGAGGTTCTTCAGCGACTCCTTCGTCGACCCCATCATCTCCATGTCGCCGATGCCAGAATTCAGCATCACGCAGGTCTTGATGCGGGGGTCGTGGGCCACTCCCAGCACTTGTGCGCCACCGCACGACTGTCCCATCGCCGCCACATGGTCGAGGTCGAGGCAGTGGTAGTATTCAGAGCCTGAGGCGGCATTCTGGTCGGTCAGCCAGTCAAGCACCTCCAGCAACATCTTGGGATAGGTTCTGAAGGGCGGGGCCTCCTGTTGCTTTTTCTTGTTCTTCTTGGCGTTTTTCTGCGCTTGTTCTCTCTCCATTCTCTGCTGCTCCTCGCGTGCCTGTCGCTCTTCGGCCGTGAGGGGCAGTATCTTTTCGCCATTGGCCATCACCACCTCGCCCTTGGTTTCGGGGTAAGCCGACTTCAGCACGCCCCGCCACTGTGCCATCACATCAGCTTCGTCGTATGGGCCAATGGCTGCAGCCACGTAGCCGTAGGAGGCCACCTCGCTCAGCAGCAGGCGCATCTCCACGTTGTTGTTGAAGCAAGCTCCGTTGGCATAGACAATCACGGGCAAGGGACCGCCCTGCCGAGCCACCACTTCTTTCATGTTCTGAGGACGATACACCGTGAAGCCGGGGCAGGACGCATCGCCCACCACTTCCGACTTGAAGGGGCCTGTGCCGCCTTCTTCCACCACCTGCTTTTGAGTCGTCTGGGCATTCATCACGCCCACGCTTGCGGCGACCATCATCGCTGTCATCAATAGTTTCTTTATCATGGTTTGTGCTTTTTCTTTTATTGCCCGCAAATATACGCATTCTTTCGCTATTCTCCAAATAATGAGGCAAAAAAATAATCGTACGGTTGAAAAGACATCTTGAAAGAAAACAGGAAATACAACTTTTTTAGAAACGAATGAGCCTGATTGTTCATCATTTTGCGAATTGTCATCATTTTGTGTCCTTTCAACCGTACGAATTGTTCACGGAATCAGCAAACCATTCGCTAAAAAAGTGATGACATGCAGTTGAGCATTGTTGATGACGAGCGAAAAGGGGTGGATTCAGGAGAAGCGGCGCACGACAAACAGGGAACGGGAGGCACCGCAGAGGGAAAAGGGGCATGCTTTTCAGGTTGGCAGCGGGCGGGGACATCATTGGCAGCGGCCGCTGCCAATGATGGCAGCGAACGCCGCCATGAATGGCAGCGGCCGCTGCCAACCGAAATTTGTAAGTGATGATGAATATAGGAGAATGGTTGACCGCAATCACCCGACGTCCCTAAGGGCTCTCTTCGGTAGCAAGAGCGCCCTTCACCTCTCGCACATTTCCATTGTATATCTATCCAAATCGGAGCCGCTGCCATCTT
>JAEEGF011698374.1_pt1 | contig 24529 bp, 20 predicted proteins | sample 9134171 | NCBI WGS metagenome assembly JAEEGF01 (sample SAMN16246542, study PRJNA631951) | gut metagenome | biome: gut microbiome; feature: rumen; material: AP-attached | host: Bos | place: Iran: Karaj | collected 2018-10
TGACGAACCTTTCCGAAGAGTACGATGTGAACGTGAACGTCTACGGCGGCGGTACGACCGGCCAGGCGGGCGCGATCCGTCACGGCATCTCCCGCGCGCTGCTCTCCGCCGATCCGGAGCTTCGCGGCACGCTGAAGAAGGCGGGCTTTTTGACCCGCGACCCGAGAATGAAGGAACGCAAAAAGTACGGTCTGCATGCAGCCCGTCGTGCGCCCCAGTTCTCCAAGAGATAATCATCTCGAACCCTGCACCCGCTTCAAACCGAGGCGGGTGCTTTTTGTCGGTTCGGTTGCAGGATCGGAACGGCTCTGGTATCATTACAATATCGACGGATCATAAGGAAAGGAAAATCTGCATGAAGAGAGAACTGGGAATCGCGCGCTGCGGACTGGCGTGCTGTCTGTGCAGCGAAAATGCGCACTGCAGCGGCTGCAATTCAGGGAACTGCCCCGACAAAGACTGGTGTGAAAATCGCAGCTGCTCCATGCAGAAAGGCGTATCTCACTGCTATGCGTGCGAAACGGACTGCCGCAAAGGATTGCTGTCCAAAATCAAACCGTATGGGTTCACGCTGTTTGTGAAACGGTACGGTGAAGATGCGCTGCTCGACTGTCTGGAGCGCAATGAAAGGAACGGCGTCGTCTATCATCGGGAAGGGATCGTCGGCGACTACGACGACTTCAGCGACGTTGAAGCGCTGATCGCGTTCATTCAAACCGGAAAACGCAGCCATTCGCACGGTCACATGCTCTATCACGCATCGCAGACGCCGGGCATTCAAACGCTCGAGCCGCGCATCAGTAACGACAACGTGCCGCGCATCTACTTTTCCGAAAAGCGCGAAAACGTGCTTGTGTATCTTTCTAACGCGGTCGAAAAGACCTGCCGGGAGGACGGCTTTTTGCATACCGGCAAGTGGCAGAAGTGGGCAAGCTACGGCTTTACAAAGGACGGCCGCCTGCATTTTGAGGAATACTACGAAAACGCCCTCGAGGATACCTACAAGGGCGTTTCCGGGTACATCTATACGGTCGAAAACGGCGACGCCATACAGCCGCTGCCGAACATTCCGGACGCGTCGTACGCGGACGCGCCGGTGCCGGTCGCGTCGTGCGAGTTTGTGCCGGACGCGCTGGAGGCTTTGCTCGAAGCCGAGCGGCAGGGGAGGATCGTCATCACGCGCTACGCCGAGCTGTCCGACACCATGCGCGAATGGATCAAAAGTACGACCGCCGACGAGTACCGCGACGCAATAAATGCGCCGGATTACCGGCACTTTCTCGAAAAGAAGTTCCCGTTTCTGCGGGACTGACCGCTCATGCGCGCAGCGCAATGATTGCGCCTGCGGCGCGCGATATGGCTTCGCCTCGATATACCCTGACGGGTTCGATATGCCTGTCGGCACGATATGCGCCTGCGGCGCGAGAAGGGGACCTCATGCACCTTCGGTGCGCGATATGCCTGCGGCGCGAGAAGGGGACCTCATGCACCTTCGGTGCGCGATATGCCTGCGGCACGATATGCCTGCGGCACGATATGCCCTGACGGGCGCGATATGCCTGACGGCACGATATGCCTGCGGCACGATATGCGCCTGCGGCGCGAGAAGGGGACCTCATCCGTCGCCTTCGGCGACACCTTCCCCATTCTGTCCGCATGGGAAGGCTTTTGGTTGCTCTCCCCAGAACCTTCGCCCTCTTGCACAGGGGAGGCATGTTATCATCAAAGATTCTCCGGTCGGAGAATCCGCATGAATATTCCCGCAGGGAAACTATCACACGCCGAAGGCGTATATCACATTGCGAAGCGATATATCACTTGCCGTAGGCAAATATCACTGCGCCGTCAGGCGCTCTCGGGCGATATGCGGCTTGCGCCGCTCGATATGTTTGCTTGTGCAAACGCGATATGCGGCAGCACACGCCGCCGCACGATATGATATCGACCCTCGTGCCCGCAGGGCATATCGTGTCGAAGACATATCGCTCTCCGAAGGAGTCTATCGCCGATCCCGCAGGGATCGATATCGCTGACGGCGCTGTGCGCCGTCAATATCCTTTCATCACATCGATGATGCTGCCGTCGACGGCGTTGATGACAAGCAGCGGGCGGTACTCCTCGTGATGGGCCTGACTGTCGGAAAAGCCCCTGTCAAGCCGCCCCTGCGCCTGTTTATCCGCGTACACAAACGAGCCGGTGAAGTACCAGACCGGAACTAAAAGCCCGGATTCCATATTGTTCTTTTCGCGGATGCGCATGAGGCCGAGCTCGACGTCGTCGATCACGATCGTGCCGTCCAGATGGTCCTCCCAGGTAAAGACGCGGTTGAGCTGCGCCTTCAAAAGCTCCATGATCTCATCAAACGGCAGCAGCGGCGTTTCGGGGCTCAGCACCTCGGTCTGCTTCAGCTTGTCACGCCAGGAAAAGTCGAGCAGCGTTCCGTCGCGGTCGATCCAGGCGGCAATATACTCCTCGCGCCAACTGGAGACAAAGGAATCGTCCTGTCTGTTGTCGTCGTCCCAATTATGGCTCATGGAGGCGGAGGTCGTTGTGCACGCGCCCTCAAATACGCGCGAAAGGCGCACGGAATAGAACCAGTGACGCACCTTTCCCGCGTTGTCGCCGTCCTGATCCGCGTCGTTGCACCATTGCACGTCGATCACCCTGAAGTCCCCGAAGCCGTCCACGATCGCAAGCGTCCTGTCGATCGCCTGCTGCGCGGTTATTGATGCGCCGGGCTGCAGCACATCGTATTCCTCCGGCGGGATGCGGCGGGTGCCCTCGGCGATATCGTTCAGCGTTTCAATGATCGGCGCATCGTAGGAATCCACTCTGTAATTCACGTTCGGATAGGGGACCGTCGGTTCGATCTCGGCATACGACACTCCGATCGGACAGGTCGCATTGATCAAGCTTGTATTCGAGGATTCCGCCACGATATAGCAAGGTTCCGACGGAGATGAACCGTCCCACGCCGCAAACGGCGGCTGCTCATCATCGTCGGACATCGTTTGAAAGCGTTCCTGCAGCTCCGCCAACCGGGCACGCTCCCTCTCGACGACGTACGCCCAGTCATCCTCGGTGCCGTCCCAATGCTTGTGACGCTCCTCCTCGCGATCGACCTGATCCATATAGGTCACGATCGCCTCGGCAACCTCCTTTTTGGTCAGCTGCCGGTCCTGCCAGATATACAGCCGGTCCGTGCCGAAGCAGCGTTTGATCATCTCGTACTGATCGGCAATGTCGATCCCGGTGCGCTCCACGCGGATCAGCGGAAAGCCGCCGTCGCTCATGACGCGCAGCGGCACGTCGGCGGTCACATGGACGTTGCGCACGTCGGTGCAGAAATCGCATTGGAACCGCGTCGGGTATTGCGCCTTGACCGGAAGCTGCGGCGCGTCGGCCTGTTCCTGCTGCTTTTGCTCGGACAGCACCGTGTCGATCAAAACGTTCGTGTCCTTTTGCTTCACCGCGTCGTGATCCGGCGTCGGCTGGCAGGCAAGCAGCATCAAAGCCGCAAGCAGTACAATGATGATTCGTTTCATGGTTTAACTCCTTTCTTTCGGGACACCTCATCCGCCTCGTTCCTCGGCACCTTCTCTTCAAGGAGAAGGCTTTTGGATTGAGGCTTCCCCTTGGGGAAGCTCCGTTGAAGGCGGTGATGAGGTGTTATGATCCAAGATTCTCCGTCGGAGAATCCACCTTCACATGCTCGAAGAGCATATATCACTTGCCGAAGGCAAACATCACTTTGCGAAGCAAAACATCACTTGCCGCGCAGCGGCAAACATCACTGCGCCGTCAGGCGGATATCACTGTATCCATGATACCATCCGGATTCGTCCAAAACGTCACAGAGTTGTAAGAGAGTTGTAAAATCTCGGGCCGAAAACGGCGCTTAATCGGGAAACCGGGCGAAAAACGGGAATGAAGGTTGCGAAACGGGCACGCGTATGCTATCATATATTTGTAAAAATTTCGGGCGGAGGCAAAGCGTATGGTGATCCTGATCAAAAACGGAACCGTGGTACGGTCGACGGGCAGAAGAAAGGCGGATGTGCTGATCCGTGACGGCAGGATCGCAAGGATCGCGCCGGGCATCGAGGCTGCGGCCGATCGCGTGATCGACGCCGAGGGCTGCTGCGTTTTCGCGGGCTTTATCGACACGCACACGCATTTCGATCTCGATCTCGGCGTGACGGTGACCGCGGACAATTTCGAGACCGGCACCAAGGCGGCGATCGTCGGCGGCACGACCACCGTGCTCGATTTTGCGACGCAGGACCACGGCATGACGATGCACGACGCGCTCGATCTCTGGCACAAAAAGGCCGAAAAAAGCTCCTGCAACTACGGCTTCCACATGGCCGTGTCCGAGTGGAACGACGCGCGTAAGGCCGAGGTCGACGACATGTTCCGCGCAGGCGTGTCCTCGTTCAAGATGTACATGGTCTACGACGCGATGAAGGTCACCGACGGACAGATCTACGACGCGCAGAAGTTCATCGCCGAACGCGGCGGCGTCATCGGCGTCCACTGCGAGAACTACGACGTGCTGCAGGCGCGCATTGCGGAGGAGAAGGCGAAGGGTCATCTGGATCCGACGGCGCACCCGATCACGCGGCCGCAGGCGGTCGAGGCCGAGGGCGTCGCGCGGCTGATGCGCATTGCGGAGCTTTCCGGCGCGCCCGCGTGGGTGGTGCATCTGTCCACGGCGGACGGGCTCAGTGAGGTGCGCGCGGCAAGAAAGCGCGGCGTGGAGGTCTATGCCGAGACGTGCCCGCAGTACATCACGCTCGACGTGTCGCAGTACGCGGAGCCGGACGGCGCGAAGTACGTCATGTCCCCGCCGCTGCGCGAGGCAAGGGACCGCGCGGCGATCCTGAACGGCATGCAAAAGCGCGAGATCGACTTCATCGGCACGGATCACTGCTCGTTCACGATGGCGCAGAAGGCGATGGGCAGGGACGATTTCACGAAGATCCCGAACGGCGGCGCGGGCGTGCAGAACCGCGCGGAGCTCGTCTATACGTTCGCAGTCTGTCCGGGGCACATCACGCTCGAACAGATGGCGCTGCTGCTCTCGGAACGCGCGGCGCGGCTGTTCGGCATGTATCCCCAAAAGGGCGTGCTGAAGGTCGGCAGCGACGCGGACGTCGTGATCTTCGATCCGAACGCGAAGCGCACGATCTCGTGGAAAACGAACCTGCACGCGTGCGACAATTCGCCCTATGAGGGCATCGAGGTCAGCGGCAGCGTGCGCGACGTGATCCTAAACGGCGAGCAGGTCGTGGAAAACGGCAAACTCATCGCGCCGTATCGCGGCAAATACGTCTTCCGGAACCCATGCGAGAGGTACAGACAATGAAAATTGCGTTGGTATTGACGGCTGCGGGCAGCAGCAAACGCTTCGGCAGCGACAAGCTGGCCTATCCGATCGACGGCAAGCCGATGCTTCTGCACGCGCTGGAGCTGTACGACCGGCTGCGGGACCGGTTCGTTTCGCGCACGGTCGTGCTGAAGGCCGGCACATCGGACCGGCGCACGGCGGCGGAGCGGATGGAATACAGGGTCGCGGAGAATCCGAACCCCGAGCGCGGCATGGCGTCCAGCGTCGTGATCGGCACGGAGCAGGCGATGAAAAGCGATCCGGACGGCATCCTGTACGCGGTCGGCGATCAGCCGCGCGTTACGGAAAAGACGGTCAACGCCCTGCTGGACACGTTTGAAAAGGATCCGACGCGCATCGTCGCGCCGGTCGCAAACGGCAGACGCGGCAACCCGGTGCTGTTTCCGAAGGACCTGTTCGGCGAGCTGTTAAAGCTGACGGGCGACGTCGGCGGCAGTCAGGTGATCGCAAAGCACCGGGGACGGCTCGTCACGGTCGAGGTCCCCGCGGCGGAGCTGTACGACGTCGACACGCGCGCTGCAAGCCGTTCGCGCTATACCGTGCTGCACGGCAACGTTCTGACGGTCCCGGCGCTCGGCGTGCTGAACGCCGTGAAGGACGGCTATATCGTTCTGGACGGCGACGGCGTGATCGAGGGCGTGTTCGAGACGCTGCCCGAGCGCTTCAAGTCCGGTTCGCTGGCGGATTACGGCGACGCGCTGATCATGCAGTCGTTCTGCGATATGCACCTGCACGCGCCGCAGTACCCGATGCTCGGCATGGGCATGGACCTGCCGCTTTTGGATTGGCTCAATACGTACACGTTCCGCACCGAGGCGCGGTTTGCGGATTCGGATTACGCGCGGATGCACTATCGCGCGCTGGCCGACCGGCTCGTCGGCTACGGCACGACGCGCGTGTGCATGTTCTCGTCGCTGCACGCGGACGCGACGCTGGTGCTGATGGAGGAGCTGGAGCGCGCGGGTGTGTCGGGCTACGTCGGCAAGGTCAATATGGACCGCAACAACACCGACTACTACTGCGAGACGACGGAGGAAAGCAAGCGCGAAACGCTGCGCTGGCTCGACGCGTGCAGCCGGTTCAAACACATCAAGCCGATCCTGACGCCGCGCTTCACCCCGTCGTGCACGAACGAGCTGATGGAGTGGCTGGGCAGGCTTGCAAACGAACGGAATCTGCCGGTCCAGTCGCATCTTTCCGAAAACACAAGCGAGATCGCGTGGGTGCGCGAGCTGCATCCCGACTGCGCGCAGTACTGGGAGACGTATCACAAATACGGGCTTTGGAAGAAGGGCACGCTGATGGCGCACTGCGTCCACAGCGACGAACGCGAGCGCGCGGCGATCAGGGAACACGGCGTGACCGTCGTGCACTGCGCCGATTCCAACACGAACCTTTCGAGCGGCGTCGCGCCGATCCGCACGATGCTCGACGAGGGGATCGACGTGGTGCTGGGCAGCGACATCGCGGGCGGCGCGCATCTTTCGATGCTGAACGTCATCCAGATGTCGATCCGCGCGTCCAAGATCAAGCGGATCGAAAGCAACTGGCAGACGCCGTTTCTGTCCGTGCTCGAAGGGTATTATCTCGGCACGACGGCCGGCGCGCGGTACTTCGGCGACAAGCCGGGATTCCAGAAGGGCGACAGGCTGCACGCCGTCGTCATCGACGACCGCGAGTATCCGGACACGTACCGGCTGACGCTGCGGGAGCGCTTCGACCGCGCGGTCTACATCGCCGAGCCGAAGGACATCGTTGCGGTCTACGGCGAAGGCAAACGCCTGAAATAACGCATAAGACACGACGCAAATCACATCCTAACGAAAAAACGTTGGGATGTGATTTTTATGTGGACGGGAAGGATCGCGCTTCTTGCTCTGCTGCTGCTTCTTTGCGGCGGGTGGTTTGACGCGCTGCTGCCGCGATGGAAAAAGCGTACGGCGCTTCTTTTGCTGCCGGTCGTTCTGGGATTGACCTTTGTCCCGACGCTGCGCGAGCCGACTGTACGGCTGTGCTTTGCGCCGTGCGCGCTTGCGCTGGCTTCGGCGCTTCTGTGTCCGACGGAGCAGCCGGTCGGCGCGGCGTTTTCCGCCGTTTTGGGCGGCGTGATCGGTTGGAAGCTCTGCGAGACGTTTCCGCTGTTTTTCGAGCAGGGGCTGTTGATCGCCGGGCCGACGCTGCTCGTCTCCATGCTGTACTGCCGCGATCCGAACGCGCGCGCGCTTGCGCTGGCCGCCGCGCCGTTTGTGATGCTTCTGTGCCGTGCGGGCGCGGACTATACGCTGTTCAAAAGCGCGGTGCTGGAGCTCGGAAACGAGGACGCGCTGACGGCGCAATGCGTCGGGATCCTGCTGCTGCTTGCCGGAACGGCGGCGGCGCGCGCGCTGCGGAACGGACGCGTCCGGATCGGAAAGGGGATTGCGCGGCGCGAAACGACATGATATACTTTTTATAAATCCTGTATTGGAGGCTCGGTGATGAAACAGAAGCGGAGGATCCTTGCCGCGGCGCTTGCGCTTTGCATGGCGCTTGCCTGCTTCGCCTGCGGCGGCGAAAAGAAGCCCGCGCGCCCGTCCGCGGAAACGTCTGCGTCCGCGTCTGACGGGACGACGATCCCGGCGCACGCACACGAGCGATCCGCTGCCTTTACCGCGTTTGAGGTGCCGGAGGGGATCGTGTCGATCGGCGAATACGCGTTTGCCGGATGCCGATATCTGGAACGCATTACGTTCCCGGAAACGCTCAAGGAGATCGGCCCGCATGCGTTTCAGGGCTGCACCGCACTCACGGAGATCGTGCTGCCGCCCTCACTGACGGAGATCGGACAGGATGCGTTCACGGATTGCGATGCGCTGACCAAGGTGACAATGTCCGGCGCACTCAAAGAGATCGGCCCGTATGCGTTCAGCGGCTGCACGGCGCTTGCGGAGATCCACTTGCCGCCTTCGCTGCAAACGATCGGCGACGGCGCGTTTATCACATGTAAGTCCTTGACGGCGCTTTCGCTTCCGGACACTGTCGAAACGATCGGCGCACATGCGTTCGACGGATGCAGGACGCTCAAGGAGATGAAGCTGTCGGCTTCGTTGAAGACGATCGGCGACAGCGCGTTTTCGGAGTGTCGCGCGCTGACTGCGGTGGACTTTCCGGCATCGCTTACGGAAATCGGCTCGTGGGCGTTTGCCGCGTCGGCACTCGAATGGCTCGAATTGCCGCCGTCGCTGCGGTCGATCGGAGACGGGGCGTTCTCCGGCTGCAAAATGCCGCATGTCACGTTCCCGGAATCGCTTGTCGAGATCGGCTCAAATGCCTTTTTCGGCTGCACGAAGCTGACGGAGATCGACTTGCCGGATGCACTGCAAACGATCGGCGATGAAGCATTCCGAAACTGCACCCATCTGACCGGGGCGACGATCCCGGACGGGCTTACGGCGCTCGGCGACAACGCATTTTCGGGAACGCCGATGACGGACGGCGCGGGATCCTGGATCGGCTTCGATGCGAACAAAGCAGCGGAGGACTTCGGGACGGAGCCGCTTTTCAATGCAGATGCAAGTGTCCGCATCGTTCCGCTGACAGAGGATGGAGAGATTCCCGGCGATCTGTACTGCGTACTCCCGCCGTCGATGCGTACGCTGGACCCGAAGGAAGCGGACTGGGCGCTCGTGCGGACCGTGGAGCACCGGCTCCGCGACGATTACACCGGCGGCATGGCGTATGACACATTGACCCGCGTATACCTTTGCGGCAGAGACGGAACGGCAACGCTGCTGTTCTATTCGGTCTCCGAGCCGCCCTCAAGCGGCACGTCCCCGCTGTACGGCGAGGTCGCAACGGCCGAACGGATCTGGAAAGAGATCGGCGGACGGTTTGCATAAAGCATCAAAAAAACACCGCAGCTTCGGCGAGGCTGCGGTGTTTTGCATGTAAACTCAGCGGATTTTCTCCGGCACGGCGGGCGGCTGCATGCGCGCGCACAGCGCGGAGGCGATCAGCGCGGTCAGCGGGACGGCAAGAATCAGGCCGATGCTGCCGGAGATCCCGGTGATGACCTCGTGCGTGATGTAGTCGCCGGAAAGGATCGCTTTCACGTCCCAGTTGTAATACTTCATCAAAATCAGGTTGACGAGCGCGCCGCCGGTGAACGCGAGGATCAGCGTGTTCGTCATCGTGCCGACCGCGTCGCGGCCGATGCGCATGCCGCTCTTGAACAGCGCGGAAAAGCCCATGCCGGGGTTGACGGTCTTGAGCTCGTTGACCGAGGACGCAATGCTCATCGCGACGTCCATGACCGCGCCGAGCGCGGAGATGATGATGCCGGAGACGAACAGCCCGCGGATGTTGATCAGAGTGCCCTGAAACTTCGCCTGGATCAGCGTGTCGGTCTCGGCGACGTTGTATTCGAGTCCGTCGAGATGCGCGAGGCTGCTTGCAAGCATTGCGAACAGACAGGCGACGGTAAAGCCCGCGATCGTGCCGAGGATCGCGGAGACCGTCTTGCGGCTCAGCCCGTCGAGCAAGAGGAAGCAGACGATCGTGACAAGGATGCACAGCACGAGCGTGAACGGGATCGCATAGAACCCGCGCAGAAGCGAGGGGACCAGCACAAAGAACACGGCCGCAAGCGTCAGCCCGAGCCCGAGGATCGAGCGCAGACCGACCTTTCCGCCGACCAGCGCGGTGACGACAAGAAAGACTGCGACGAGCCCGAACAGCAGCCACTGCCGGTTGTAATTCATCACGGACAGCGAGATCGCGGGCAGACCGTCGACCGTGCTTGTGCGGTCGGTCAGCACGAACACGAGCAGCGAGGTCCCGACCTCGGCGTGCTTGTCGAACAGCTTGCTCATGTAGTTGTCGATCTCCATCTGCCGTCCCTTGTGCTCGCCGGTCGTGATCTCGACCAGAAGCCGCTGCGAGCCTACGTGTACGTTCTCGGTCCCGGGATCGCGGTGCGAGTCGTCTGCCAGCACCTTCAGCACCTTTGCGTAGGCGTAGGAGTACTGCTTCGCCGAGGCGTCGACGTCTGCGTATTCCTCCGGCAGCGTGCCGGTCTCAAACAGCAGACGGTTGCTGCCCGCCGCAAGCGCAAGATGCTCGAAATATACGTGCTTCGCGTCGTCATAGTCCGCGTTGTACTTCGCGATCGGCTTGCGTACCCACAGCGCAAACAGCGTGCCTGCGGCGACGATGACCGCCACGATGATCGCGGCGATCCATGTCTTCGGTTGTTTCAGCTTTTTGAGCCAGTTTGTGAACCGTTCCTTCATACGCAGTATTATAGCCTTTTTTGCCGATGCGCGTCAAGAAAAAAAGCCGCTCGGGCGAGCGGCGGAAGCGTTTATTCCTCGTAGACGCGCGGGACGCGGTCGGAGATCGAGAGCAGGATCTCGTAGGAGATCGTGTCAGCCTTGTCGGCAAGCTCGTCGGCCGTGATCTTCTGATTGCCCTGGCGGCCGATCAGCACGACTTCGTCGCCGACGGCGACGTTCGGGACCTCGGATACGTCGACCATCATCTGGTCCATGCAGATCGTGCCGACCTGCGGACAGCGATAGCCGCCGATCAGCACGTCGGCCTTGCCGGTGAGACAGCGCTTGTAGCCGTCGCCGTAGCCGATCGGCAGCGTCGCGATCTTTGTGGGGTGCGACGTGATGTAGCGGAGCCCGTAGCTGATGCCTTCGCCCGCGGGGACCGTCTTCAGGTTGCTGATGTGCGTGATCAGCGACATCACGGGCGTGAGCCCGCTGTCCGGCGTGCGCCTTGCATCCGGATGACAGCCGTACAGCGCGATGCCGAAGCGGACCATGTCGTACTGCAGATCGGGATAGTCCAGCGTTCCCGCGGAGTTTGAAGCGTGCAGGATCGGATCGTAGCCGCGCGCACGGATGCGGGCGACGAACGCGTCAAACCGCTGCGCCTGCAGATGCGTGAAGTCGGGATCGGATTCGGACTTGGCAAAATGCGTGAATACGCCGGTCATTTTGACGTTCGTGCATTCGTCAAACGCGTCCAGAAGCGCGTCGAGCATGGCGTCGTCGGTGACGCCGATGCGGTGCATGCCGGTGTCGAGCTTGACGTGCGCGGTCGCGGTTTTGCCGGACGTCTTTGCAAAGCGGTTCAGAAGACGGACCTGCGCCGGTGTAAAGACGGCGGGCGTCAGATCCTTTGCGACGACCGCGCCCATGTGATCGGGATCGGTCACGCCGAGGATCAGAATCGGCAGCGTAACGCCGGCGTTGCGCAGCCGGAAGCCCTCTTCGGGAACGGCGACGGCGAGCATATCGACGAGCCTTGACCGTTCGAGATACTTGCCGACCTCGACGATGCCGTGTCCGTAGGCGTTTGCCTTGATGACGGCAAGAAACTTCGTATCCGGTTTGAGCCTGCGCTTGGCAAGCCGGATATTATTCAATAATGCGGGCAGATGAATGACCGCATAGGTACTGCGAAGCATAGTGGTTCCCCCTTTTCCGGTACAGATTCTACAAGAATGCTTCCAAAAAGTCAATTCCTTTCCGCCAAAAACCGACATTTTCCGGTCGGACATAATTTGTCAAAAATTTGTTAACAATTTATTCAAAAACTATTGATTTTTCTATACCTTGGTGCTAAAATGGGTTAGACAATACAAGATGTGGGGTTATATGGTCAGAATCATCGCAGGAACGGCGCGCGGACGCAGGCTGGAAACACCGGAAGGGCTTGAGACGCGGCCGACGCTGGACCGCGTGAAGGAAGCCGTTTTCGGTTCGCTCCAGTTCTCGATCCCGGGCGCGGAGGTGCTGGACCTCTTTTCTGGAAGCGGAAGCCTCGGACTCGAGGCGCTCTCGCGCGGCGCAAAGCGCGCGGTGCTGAACGACAGAAACCCCGCCTGTACTGCGATCATTCGCCGCAACGTCGAAACGCTCGGTTTTTCGGACGCCGCGCAGGTGCTGAACCTGGACTATGCGGCGGCGATCGACCGGCTCAGGACGGAAGGCGCGTCGTTCGATCTGGCGTTTCTGGATCCGCCGTATCGGGAAGGTCTTTCCGGGGATGCGGTCTCCCGGCTGTTTCAAAGCCGGCTGATCCGTCCGGGCGGAACCGTGGTGCTGGAGCATGCGGCGGAGCTGCCGCCGAAAGATGTGCCCGGCGTTTACCGCGTGAAGCGGACCAAGCGGTTCGGCAAATGCGGATACTCACTCATCGGGGAGGACGGACAATGAAGATCGGCGTGTATCCGGGCAGCTTCGATCCGTTTACGATCGGGCATCTGGACGTTTTGCGAAACGCTGCGGAGCTGTTCGACACCGTGTACGTCGCGGTGCTGAACAACAGCGCGAAATCGCCGGTGTTTTCGATGGAGGATCGGCTTTCCATGATCGATCGCATGATCGAAGCCGAGGGGTTAAGCAACGTCCGCTCCGGCGCGTTTTCGGGGCTGCTGGTCGATTTTGCAAAGCAGATCGGCGCGCAGTACATCATCAGAGGGCTTCGGGCGATCACGGACTTCGATTACGAATTCCAGATCGACGCGGTAAACCGGCATCTGGATCCGGAGATCCATACGGTGTACTTTATGGCAAGCCCCGCACATTCGTTCCTGTCCAGCTCGAATGTGCGTGAGATCGGGGGAATGGGCGGATCCATCGAAGGACTGGTTCCGCAGTGCAATTATCAATATATTCGGGAAAGGTTGGCAAGGCAGAAATGAACGGCGTACAGACTATGAAAATTTTTAGTATTTTATCGAAGATCGAGCAGCTGGTGGCGGACAGCCCCAAGCCGAGATTCAGCAATGCGGGCAGCCGTCGCATCATCGACGAGGAAGAGCTGATCGCGCTTTTGGATGATCTCAAGGCTACGATCCCTGAGGATATCAGAAGAGCCTCCGGCATCATCGCAGAGAAGGAGAACACGCTCCGCGACGCGAACGAGCAGGCGGATCAGATCGTTGCGGATGCGCAGAAGGAAGCGAACGAGCTGCATGAGCAGGCGCAGGAGGCGGCGGAGAATGTCTACCGTCAGGCGGTTGCGGAGTATGAAGCGCTGATCGCGGAGAACTCCATCTATCAGGCGGCGATGAAGCGCGCAAACGACCTGCAGCGGGCGGCCGAAGAGAATGCGGATTCCATCTGCAACGGCGCGCGCGCGTATGCGGACGACATCCTTGCGGATGTGCAGCGTTACCTCAACGACTACATGAAGATGATCAACGGCAACCGCGAGGAGCTTGACGTTCGTCCGAAGCCCGTCGCGCCCGAGCTGCAGATCCCGGAGCCCGATCCCGCGCCGATCTCCGTGAAGCTGCCCGAAACGCGCCGCCGTCAGGACGTCGACATTCCGCCGATGAGACCCGCGACCAGGCCCGCGCCGCGTCCCGCACCCGTCGAGGAGGACGATTACGAGGAAGAGCAGCCGAAGCCGCAGAAGCAGCGCAAAAAGGGATTCTTTGCCCGCATGCTCGGCATTGAAGAGGTCGAGGAGGACGAGGAGCAGGACGATTACGAGGAGGAGGAGCGCGCGCCCAAGAAGAAGCGCCGCGGCCTGTTCTCCTTCAACGACGACGAAGAGGACGAGGAGTACGAGGACTGACCGTCGCAAACAACAATTGATCCGGGGGAGCGATCCCCCGGTTTTTTTATCGCAGCGCTGCAACAAAACGGCCGCCGGATGCGTCTTATGGGTGAAAGCTGCAGCAGGCAAACCTTCGAAGGAGAAGAGAATGGAGCAACAAAACAACCGGGAGCGCGAGATCGTGCGGATCGTGGAAACGTATTCCGACATGCTGATGCGCATCGCCTTAAACCGGGTCAACGGCATCGCGGAGGCCGAGGACGTCGTACAGACGACGTTTGAACGGCTGCTGCGCAAGGCACCGCGATTCGAGACCCCCGCGCATGAAAAGGCGTGGCTGATCAAGACGGCGATCCGCATCTGCATCGATCAGGCCAGGCGGGCAAAGGCCCGCGCAAGCGTGCCGCTGAACGAAGAGATCACGGCGGCATATTCCGAGGAGAGCTTCGAGCTTTTAGACCTTGTCCGGCAGCTGCCGGAGAAGGACCGCGACGTCGTGTACCTCTATTACTATGAGCAATATCCGACGCGCGAGATCGCAAAGCTTTCAGGCGAGCGCGAGAGCACGGTCCGCTCACGGCTGAGCCGCGCAAGGGAGAAGCTTCGGGGACTCATGGAAGGAGAAGGGTATGAACAGACTGTATAAGGGCTATGACGATATCGCGGCGTCCGTCGCGTTCAAAAGCCGCCTGGTGCGCACGCTGCAGACGGAGACGAGGGAGGAAACGCCCAAGAGCATGTTCCGGCTGCCGGTGAAGCGGCACACGCTTGCGGTTCTGATCGCGGCGGCAATCCTGCTCCTTGCGATCGGCACGGCCGCGGCTGCAACGATCCTTGCGGGAAGCTACCGCTCGCCGGATGCGTACCTCGGACAGACAAAGGAGCAGCGCGAACAGGGACAGCAGACCGTCCCGGACGTTGAAAGCGCGATCGCGGCGACGAAGCCCGCGGGCGGCGATTGGTCGATTGTGATGCTGCCGGAGCGGGAGGACGCCGATCACCTGAACGAATGGCGGCAGCGGATGGACCAGCCGGTCTATTCGGAGGATGACTGGGGCTGGATCCGTGAAATCCGGCCGGAGATCGACGAGGTGCTGATCGACGGCAACACGCTGGTCTTCAACGTTCGCGTTTGTTCGGAATTCGGCAACCGCTTCGATCAGTGGAAGCAGACGGGGGAGACGCAGCAGGTCGACCTCACCTGCGACCGGGCGTCCTTTACGATCCTTGCGACCGGCGAAACCGTACCGCTTTCGGGCATCGGATCGGGCGTTATGCCGGCGACCGTCGACGAAACCGGCGCGACGGTGCATACCGAGTGCGATCTGGACGATCTCGACACGCCGTTCCCGACCGAGGGCAGGATCCGCGTCACGATGGAGATCGGCATCCGCGATCCAAAGGTTGACTCGATGGGCTCCGCGGGACTGCTCGGCGTCATGACCTATTCATTCGAATTTGACGCTTCGGCGGGCGCGGACGTCGCTGCGCCGACCGTCACCGAACGGCCGCTGTCCGGCTCGGTCGTGCTGACGATGCGGGATAAAACCGGCCGAGAATACAACGAACGCGTTTCGCTCGACGGCGTGGTGCTTTTGGAGCGCCTGTCCTATCGCAGCACCGGCGTCTACGTGAGCTACACGCTGAAATCCGCGCCAAAGGACCGGACGGACGCGCAGACGCGCGCGCTGATGACGCCGTGCTTCGAGTCACCGGACCGGTACGGGCTGACGGTGAGCTGCGTGCCGAAGAGCGGCACGGACGACGTCCTGATGCCCGGCTATCCAAGCTCCGGCGCGGACGGGGAATACATCGGCATTTTCCCGATCTTTCCTTCGGACTATGCGCGGATCAGGGCCATGGACTATGAGATCCGGATCGCCTACCGCTGCGTCGCGTCGTTCGACGGCGAACCGGCGGACGAGGATTGGCATATGCCCGAGGACGCGGATCACACGAAGCCCGTCGCCGTGCGTGAGCAGCCGATCGCCGCGTTCGATCTGATTTTGCCGTAATGCGGGCGCTCCAGCAGAATAATCTCGGCGCCCCGCAAGAAAGGAGACAACGATGAAACGAATCCTTGCGGTTTTGCTTGTGGCTTTCATGCTTGCCGCCTGCCAGCCGACGCCGGAAACGGAATTCATCGTCAACAAGGGCGATCAGCCCGCCATGATCGACATGGCGAAGGGCGGAGATACCGACGTCGTGACCGCGCAGAAGAGCGATGACGGCAGCGGACCCGCCGCGGTGGATTATCGCGCCATGTACGGGATCCCGCAGCGGTATGAGGCCGCGTTCTCGGATCGCGAGGGCAAGGTGACGGTGCGCATCGACGCGCCGATCGAGGCGCCGACTGCGCCGCTGCCGATCGTGCGCGTGTTTGCAAAGGATTTCGATCAGGCGACCGTGACGCGCATCTGGAACGTGCTGGTCAGCGATACGCCGATGTTCGAGATCGTCGACGGGGACAATCTGAACCGCCGGACACGGATCAAGGAGGAGCTTGAATTCCTCTATGCGCTGTTGGACGATCCGGCGCAGATGGAAGCAAAGCTGTATGCGTCCGCCGACGAGGTGCTGGAGGAGATCGCAAGCCTGCAGGCGGAATACAACGCCGTCGAGGACGCCGCACCGAAGGACGCGAAGCGCGTGGACGGCACGCTTTGGCGGCGCAGCGTCGGGTTCTCCGACAAGCCGGATGTAACGACAAGGCTCGGCCTTTGGGCGATTTCCGGGGACGGCGGCGTTCGCTTCGAGGTGAACAACCCGATCGACAGCGACGAGCCGATCTACGAAAAGACCGACGGCGGCTGGAACGTGATCCAGAACGACAAACATGCGACGCTGCTCTATCGGCGCAGCTCTCCGGTGATTGATGTGAATACCGGATCCAGACCGCTGTTCATTCCGTTCGGGACCGACGTGCCGGAGGACGACCCGCTGCCGGAGGAGGCAAAGGGGTGCCTGTCCTATCCGCCGAAGGATGCCGCGAACAAGGTGCGCGCGTTTCTCGAGCAGGCGGGACTATCGGACGAGTTCGAGGTCGCCTGTATCCGCCTTGAGAACAACGCGGGCACGCTGTATGAGCGCAGCGGCGACGGAACGATCCCGAAGCCCACGCATTACGCCTATCACATCGAGTGCGTGCGAACGGTCTCCGGCGCGCCGTGCTGCGTTGCGGAAGCGAACGTGCGCGAAAGCCGCAGCGGCGAGAGTACCAAGACCGCCTATGCGCCGAGCTGGTCGTATGAAACCATGCTCTTCTATCTGGACGACGACGGGATCTATTGGTTCGGCTGGAGCACGCCGCTGTCCGTCGCCGATACGCTCAATGACTTTTCCAAGCTGAAGCCGTTTGACGAGATCGCAGCGATCGTCGAAAACCGGCTGCCGCTGACCTACGTCGAGGAAGTGAACCGGATGCTGGAGACGTGGGAGAATCCGCCCAAATTGCCCGCCGTCACGCTTTCGATCGACCGCATCACGCTGGGACTCTGGCGCATCGCCGAACAGGACAAGCTCGGGCAGGGGCTGCTGGTCCCTGTGTACTGCTTCTACGGCACGCTGGAGGGGACGGCGTATCAGGACGGTTCGCCGCGCGCGGAGTACAACGACCTGCTGTTTGTCATCAACGCCGTCGACGGCAGCGTGATCGACCCGGAGAAAGGATATTGAGCGCCTGACGGCGCAGTGATGTTTGCCGCTGCGCGGCAAGTGATATATTGCTACGCAATGTGATATACGCCTTCGGCGTGTGATATATGCGCTTCGCGCATGTGAAGGTGGATTCTCCGATGGAGAATCCCGGATCATTGCCCTTTCATGTACGTGCGATCCAAAAGCCTCCCTTGTGAAAAGGGAGGTGGATGCCGAAGGCAGACGGAGGGATTGTCGCCTGCGCACACACCTGCTTTACAATCCCTCGGTCCCGCTTCGCTCGACAGCGATGGTCTCACATGGCCGCAGCGCGTCGCTGACCATTTCGCTTCGCTCCATTACGGCGGTAGATCGCACGCTTCCCGCGCGTACCATGCTTCCTTCTGCTCCCTGTTCGACCCGCACTTCGATTCGCTTCTTCCCGCACCGCGGGCGCTCATCTCCGCGCCCCTTTGCACAAGGGAGCCAAGAATCATGAAACGCCCCGATAGAAAGGATCATTATGAAACGAATCATCATTGTATTGCTTATTGTTTTCATGCTCGCCGCCTGTCAGCCGACGCCGGAAACCGATGCGGTGCGGCAGAAGAATCAGGACGCCATGCTCGAACTGGCGCGGGGCGAGGGGACCGATACGGTTGAAAATCAGAACGTCCCGGAAGCCGACCCGGACCTGCCCGCGCTCGACTATCACACGATGTACGGCATTCCGGAGCATCTTGATCTGGAGTTTTCCGGCCTTTCCGACAAGGTGAAGATCGTTGTCGACGCGGATGTAACCGTCCCGGAACAGCCGATGCCGATCGTGCGCACCGTGCCGACAGACTTTTCGCAGGAGCAGGTCTATGACTTCTGGCAGCGGCTGGTCGGGGACCGCAAGCTGTTCATCCGGGACGAAAAAGAGACCAAGGAATCGATCAAGTCGCAGATCGAACGCTGCATGGAGATTCTGGACGGGCCGGAGAAGAACGATTACGAGCCCGGCGAGATCGAGCAGCGATTGGAGGACCTCAAGGCACGCTTCAACGACGCGCCGGACGGCGAGGCGCCGAAGGAAGCGGACGGCACGCTGATTACCGGCGAGATGCGGGACAACCGCGGCCGGGTCGTTGCACACCGCACGGAGCTGCAGGCGTACGATCCTGTCGATATTTACGGCGGGATCCGGTTCAACGTGCAGAACAATTACGATCTTCAGGAGACGATCCAAGAATCCGACGGCGCAATCTGCGTCATGAAAAACGCGAGCTTCTCCTATGAAATCGGGGAAAGAATGAACGAACAGTATGTCATCGACTATGACAATCCGCACTTCTCGCTGCGCGCGGACGATCCGATTCCCGCGGAGGCGGCAGAGCGTGTGCAGACGACGCCCGCCGAGATCCGGAAGCGCGTGGACGATGTGCTCGAACAGATGGGACTTGCGGGAACCTTTGCGGTGTCGGAGATCGGGCTGTACCCGGGGGTCGACCCGTGGACACGCGAGCTGAACGGGTATTATGAGTATCGCGTGGCGCTTGCGCGTCTTGTAAACGGCGTTCCGACCTGCCCGAATGGCGTGAATATGAACCTCTATTGGCCGGAGGACATGACCGCGCCGGACTGGATTTATGAGGACTTCGAAATCTGGCTCAGTGACGACTGGATCCGGGTCCACTGGTACGCGCCGATCGAGACGCAGGAGGTCCTTGAGCCGAGCTGCCGCCTGCTGCCGTTTTCGGAGATCCGGAGCATACTGGAATCGCGGCTCCCGATGCTGCTGGAGCGCAAGGCGTCGAATGAAGACGTGAAAACCTGTACCGCAACCGTTCGGCGGATCAACCTCGGCCTTTGGCGCATCCGCGAGAAAAACTCGATTGAAACGGGGCTTTTGGTACCGGTGTACTGTTTCTATATGGATCTTGCAAGCGAGCACGAATATGACGGCAGAGCATGGACCGAACGGTCGACCGACGCGCTTTTGATCAATGCTGTCGACGGCACGGTGATCGATCCGTGGAACGGGTATTGAGCGGCACGCCGCGGTGCGAACACAGGGGGACGGTTCCTCTGTGTTGACAAATTCGAATATAAAACAAGGGGATTGTGTCAAGAGAACCGTCCCCCTGACACCCCCGTGACACCCCCGTGACACCTGTCAATCCGGCAGATCGAACGCTTGACGGGAATCAACAGAGGCGTTGTATTGAAAGCGTAAGTTGTCAAGAGAACAACGGAACGGTTCTACAGCTTCAACAAATGCGTGCGGATCGATGCACAGCGAGGATTGCTCACTTAACAGCTGCTTTCTGTAACAGAAAACATATATCATGACATCAGTGTCCGGCAACGAAGAATGGAGACTATTCAAGCAGGGGGACTATGAGAACAATACTTATGTAGTATATGGAAACAGTGTTGAAAGGGTAGGCTTTAAGAATCCGCGTTCTTCGCGACGGAGCTATACATGGCGACGCGCGATGGTACGCGCGGGAAGCGCGCGAATGACCGCCGTAACGAAGCGAAAGCGGAGTGGAGCTTGTGGGAACGTGCGAACATCCTCTGTAACGAAGCGCAGCGGAGTGGCTCCGAAAACGCGGATCGTTTGCGGCGAAACAAGAATGAAAAGAAAAGGCGTTTTGAGCCTTTTCCTCGAACAAGTATTCTTTATAAACCCTCGCCGCAAACGATCCGGCCGCTTTTACGACAGCATGAAACGGAGGCGTTATTCGTCTCCGCTTTTTCTATGCTGTGACCGATCGGAAGAGAAGCCTTCCGGATAGCGCGCCTTCAGCTTGTCGATGTTGTTCTGCAGGATCGTTTCGAGGTCGCAGCCGATCGCGGTCGCGGTCTCGGCAAGGTACCACGCGACGTCGCCGAGCTCCTTGGCAAGATGCGCCTTGTTGAGCTCGTGCCCCTGCATCATCCATTTCTTGACGAGGTCGATCGCCTCGCCCGACTCGCCGCACAGCCCCATCACGCCGTTCAAAAGCACCTCTTTTTCGGTCAGCGCGGGATTCAGGGTCGTCATCGCGAGCTTTTGATACTCATTGATCGTCATAGGCCCATGTCCTCATCGATCAGAATGATCCGGAACGCCTGATGCCTGCGCGACGGGTACTCGGTGACGACGGTCACGTTGCACATGCGTGCCGGCGGACGGCAGTCGCGGCAGACATTGTCGATTGAGCAAGGCGTTTTGAAACCCTGCCGCCGTGCATTCGGTCCGCAGGCGTCGCGCTTGATGCGCGCGATCGCTTCGTCGTAGTCCCTGACGAGCTTGTTTCTGCCGACCGCGAGGATGACGGTCTTCGGTCCGTAGATCATGCCCGCGACGCGGTTGCCCGTGCCGTCGATGTTGACGAGCCGGCCGTCCTCGGTGATCGCGTTCGACGAGCACATGTACACATCCGCGCCGATCGCGTTGATGCGCGTCTGCTCGACCTGCGGCTTGTCGACCTTCCAGTGCCAGTAAACCGTGTTGCCGCGTTCGATCAGCGCGTCGTAAAGTCCAAGCTCGCGCACGGTCGCCGAGCCGCCGATGCCGACGGAACGGTCGCCGATGTAATCGAGGATCAGGGCCTTCGCCTCTTCCCGTGTTTTGCAGACGTCGGTTTGAAAACCGCGGTCGTTGAGCCGCTTTGCAACGGCGTACAAGTCCATTCCCATGCGCACCTCCGATGTTGTTTTTCTGATTGTATCACACTTCTTGCAATTTTGGCAATGATAATGTATCATGTACATATCTATGGAGGATTTGACATGAATTTTGATCCGAACCTCATTCGCAATTTTTCGATCATTGCGCACATCGACCACGGCAAAAGCACGCTCGCGGACCGCATGATGGAACTGACCGACACCGTCGCCAAGCGCGACATGGAGGAGCAGCTTCTGGATTCCATGGACATCGAGCGCGAGCGCGGCATCACGATCAAGGCCAGCGCTGTTCGCATGTTCTATCATCACACCGACGGACAGACGTACATGTTCAACCTGATCGACACGCCGGGCCACGTTGACTTCAATTACGAGGTCTCCCGCGCGCTTGCCGCATGCGAGGGCGCAGTGCTGGTCGTCGACGCCACGCAGGGCATCGAGGCGCAGACGCTTGCCAACGTCTACCTTGCGGTCGACAACGGGCTCGAGGTGCTGCCGGTCATCAACAAGGTCGACCTGCCGAGCGCCGAGCCGGAGCGGGTCAAGAAGGAGATCGAGGACGTCATCGGCATTCCCGCCGAGGACGCGCCGTGCATTTCGGCAAAGACGGGGGAGAACGTAAACGAGGTCCTTGCGCGCATCGTCGATACCGTGCCCGCGCCGAAGGGCGATCCGGACGCGCCGCTCAAGGCCCTGATCTTCGACTGCTTCTACGACAACTACAAGGGCGCATTGTCCTATGTGCGCATCTTTGACGGCACCGTGAAGCCCGGCACGCGCATCCGTTCGATGGCGACCGGCAACGAGTTCGACGTCACCGAGGTCGGCGTGTTCGCGCCGACGTGGAAGCCGGTCGATTCTCTGACGGCGGGGGAGGTCGGCTACATCGCCGCGTCGATCAAGAGCGTTGCGGAGACGAAGGTCGGCGACACGATCACCGAGGCAGGCCGTCCCGCAAAGGAGGCGCTGCCCGGCTACAAGCAGGCGAACTCGATGGTTTTCTGCGGCATCTATCCCGCGGACGGCGCGCACTACGACGACCTCAAGGAAGCGCTTGACAAGCTGAAGCTGAACGACGCGTCGCTTTCCTACGAGCATGAGACCTCGGCGGCGCTGGGCTACGGCTTCCGCTGCGGGTTCCTCGGCCTTTTGCACATGGAGATCATCACGGAGCGGCTTGAACGCGAGTTCGATCTCGACCTTGTCACCACCGCGCCGTCGGTCGTGTACCATGTCTATACGCTCGACGGGAGGAAGCTCGTCATCGACAACCCGACGAACCTGCCGAGCGCGGCCGAGATCGACTACATGGAGGAGCCGATCGTCAAGGCGACGATCATGACCCCGTCCGAGTATGTCGGCACGATCATGGAGCTGTGCCAGAACAACCGCGGCACGTTCGTCGACATGCAGTACATCGAGGCGGACCGCGTGAATCTGCACTACGTCCTGCCGCTCAACGAGATCATCTACGACTTCTTCGACAGCCTGAAATCGAGAAGCCGCGGCTATGCCTCGTTCGATTACGAGCTGTCCGGCTACGCAAAGAGCGAGCTGGTCCGGCTCGACTTCCTCCTAAACGGAGAGATGTGCGACGCGCTCTCCACCATTGTGCATAAGGACCGCGCGTATGCAAAGGGCCGCGCCGTGGCCGAAAAGCTCAAGGACGTCATTCCGCGCCAGCAGTTCGAGATCCCGGTGCAGGCGGCGATCGGCAGCAAGATCATCGCCCGCGAGACCGTCAAGGCCGTGCGCAAGGACGTTCTGGCCAAGTGCTACGGCGGCGACATCACGCGCAAAAAGAAGCTTTTGGAGAAGCAGAAGGAAGGCAAGAAGCGCATGCGGCAGGTCGGCTCCGTCGCCGTGCCCAGCGACGCCTTCATGAGCGTGCTGCGCATCAACGGATGATCGGCGTCTACGTACATATCCCATACTGTCTCAAAAAATGCCGCTACTGCGATTTCTGCTCGATTCCGATCGACGAGACCGCAGGGCGGTATCGTTCTGCTCTGGAACAGGAAATCGCGCTGTCCAGGGACCGGTATCCGGACGCGCGTGTGAAGACCGCATTCTTTGGCGGCGGCACGCCGACCGCGCTGCCCGCGGAGGACCTTTGCGCGATCCTCGACGCGATCAGAACCGCCTTCCCGGTCGAGCCGGACGCGGAGATCTCGGTCGAATGCAACCCGAAAACGATCGGGTTCGAGGGTTTACGGAGGCTTCGCAGCGCGGGCTTCAACCGCCTTTCGATCGGACTGCAGGCGACGCAGAACGCGCTTCTCAAACGCATCGGGCGCGTACACACCTATGAGGAATTCCTTGCGACCTATTCTGCCGCGCGCGACGCGGGCTTTACGAACATCAACATCGACCTGATGCATGGTCTGCCGGGGCATACCGAAGCCGAATACCTCGACGCGATCCGCACCGTTGCCGCGCTTGCGCCTACGCATATCTCCGCGTATGCGCTGATCCTCGAGGAGGGCACGCCGCTTTACGACGACGTGACGCAGGGACGCGAAACGCTGCCCGACCCGGACGCCACGGCCGACATGGAGGACGCGGGGATGGCGCTTCTGGAATCGCTCGGCTATCACCGCTACGAGGTTTCGAACTTTGCAAAACCCGGCTTCGAGTGCCGCCATAACCTCATCTACTGGCACAACGAGCCGTACCTGGGGCTCGGCGTCGCCGCGCATTCCTCGATGGTCGAGGACGGCTTTTGGGTGCGGTTCAGCAACGAAAGCAGTATTCCCGCCTATCTCAAAAAGCTCGAAAAGGGCAAGCTTCCGCGCGCGGAGCGCATTCTCATCAATACCTTCGAGCAGATGTTCGAATCGATCATGCTCGGGCTGCGCCTTGTAAAAGGCATCGACCGCAAGGCGTTTTTCGACCGCTATAGCTGCGACGTGATCGAGACCTATAAGGAAGCCTATGACAAAAACGACCGCTTCGGCTACTGGGACCGTTCCGATCCTGCGTTTCTGCGCCTCACGCCGCTCGGCATGGACCATCTCGATACCGTCCTGCGCGATTTCCGCGAGCGGCGGCTGATCGACTTTTTCCGGTAGCATTTTTTATGCAGCTTGCCGCAATTCATGACGTTTTGCGTCAATTCATTCCGTCAGGCAGTTTATTCTCTTTGTATTCAAGCAGGGGTGTTTTATTGATCGAAAGATAAAAGCGTTATCGAAGGATCCTCATGCATGTAGTATACGGGGTAGATCTCCGTGGATAGTACCTGACCGCCCAGATAGCCGTCGA
>JAEEGF010559570.1_pt1 | contig 24527 bp, 26 predicted proteins | sample 9134171 | NCBI WGS metagenome assembly JAEEGF01 (sample SAMN16246542, study PRJNA631951) | gut metagenome | biome: gut microbiome; feature: rumen; material: AP-attached | host: Bos | place: Iran: Karaj | collected 2018-10
ATGTGGAACCAGTAGTCGTGGTAATCCTTCACCATGTCCTCGGTCCCCTTGATCACGAAATGCTTGTCGTGGCAGAACCACAGGCAGTCCAGCACGAAAGCGTCGAACCAGTCCACGACGCACCAGAGGGCATAGGCCGTCAGTGCCCCGCACCAGAACGTAGTGCAGCCGTTGACATACTTCACGAGAAGGCCAAGCAGCACGCCGAAGATGAGCAGGGCAACGATCTTCTTCGCGTAGAAGGCCGGTCCGCCGGGACGGTTGCTGTCATCCACCAGGCCCAGGGAGCGGCAGCGCTCGATGATGGCCGGGGGATAGTTGAAGATGGTCTTCACCGGGTCCCGGGACATCAGGAACACGAACAATGTGAAGAGCGCGCAGACTATGAGGGATTCGAGCAGGAAGGTCATAGGCGGGATTCAAGGACCAATTAGTCGATTAGTTCAAGAAGACTCTTCACTTGCTTTTCCTCCGCACCTTTATCAAAACTGAATGGAATAATATCTAATCGAAGATCTCCCTCATAGGTGAAGCTATCGAGTTTCTTCTTGAAATTCTCATTTTCCGGATACAACAGAACCAGGTGAGGGGGTTTTACCTTTTGAGCACGTCCTTTATTATGCTCCAATTCGTACTTCTTCCCATACGCATATAGTTGATACATATCACTTTGAGAAATGCCATAGTTATCTCTCTCCTGATAAGCGTTGAGCAATTTCCATTTAGTATCAACTATCAAAACAGGAACATCATCATTGGCTACGACAATGTCCGGGCGTAGGCGGAACTTCCCTCGATTTCGGTGAGTAACGAGGAAAACGGATCTATCTTGTGGTCTTATGATGTAGTCTTTAGAGAACTTCTTGAAAAGGAACGCGATATAGTCCTCAAACACTTTTTCCATGGGAAAGACGATAGAGGTATTCACCACATTTCCCTGCGTGCTCGTGACAGAACTATTAGTCAAAAACAAGCGAGACCACATCATTATCTTTTGGTACTCTCGGTATGTCCGATTCAGATTCATGGTCTTTTGCAAATCTGTCTGGACATTCTTGCACGATTCTACCTGGCTAAAGACGTTAAGCAGTCTATATAGTTTGTCTCTATTCTGGAAAGATTTTGATGCTGAAAGAAGCTTCTCTAATGTCGCTTTGATGATTCTATTAACTGGAGAATTGGGCGTATATCTTTGATATCGGCAATAGAACTTGGTCAGTTTCAGCTGATTCGCCTTTATGTTTTCCTTAACTAAAAGCTTCCCTTTTAATACATTGAGGTTCTCGTCAACTCTTTCATACTCACTTTTCAGTCCATTGGTGCAGATAGCCTCCAACTCCCGGATATAAGACATAATGAAGACTTCCAGGATAGGGTAATCCTTTTGACTAGAAAGTTGGGCTTCTCCGGCCAAAAGAAAAGGATAATCCCTGATGTGAGACAACAGTTTTAATAACAGCTGACGAAGGACTGCACGTTCATTTTCCTCTGGACGCACAGCAATTTTGGGAAGGATCTCAATCTGCAAGCCATTGGCAAACTGGACAACGCCGACCTGATTCTGGGCTTTAACGATTTTCTGATGCCGCCGATAGAGAATCTTAAATATCCTGTCTTCTACATCATCTTCAGTGAGCTGAGTCTCAATGTACCGACACAAAGCATCGAAATCCGCATCTGGCATAACTACTTGTTGTAGTGAAGTGCCAGATGTCAGATGCGCACTTTCGGGATAAATACTGCCGAACTCAGTTACCGAATAGACGATTGTTTTCACTTCTGATAAATTTTCGTGAACAACTCAGTTGGAATATCTTCAGCTTCTGCCTTAAAGAGATCCTTGTTCAAAGAATAAAACTTCTTTTCGTCGTAGCCATCAACATCGCGTCCAAAGAGGGTTCTCTGATCGTAGTTGTTCTTGTCTTCTTGATAAATCTGATATTCCTCCTCCTTCTCATTTGCATCATCATCACCGAAAACAAGGCGGATCTTCTCATAATCGTTGTAGAAATACTCTTCTACTAACGGTATTATCTTGTTCAATAAGGCGTCACGTAAGGAGGCTTTATCCGTAACAGTCATCAGGTAGGCATGGCCAATAGTATGGTCCTTATCTAAAAGGACTTCTATGCGACGGTTGATGGTCCTTAGTAAGCCTTCCAGATCAACCTCTTTGCCATCACCAAACGCTATGGGATTTAATAATTCAGGCTTAGGAAGGCACTCCACAAAAGCGAACCTTCTTCTTAAAGCTGTATCCATCAGCGCTATGGACTTGTCTGCTGAATTCATGGTGCCAACTATAAAGAGGTTCTTAGGCACCGAGAAAGCGTCCCCAGAGTATGGTAAAGTAACCGTCAACTCATCAGCCTCGCCGGCTCTCTTAGATGCTTCAATCAAAGTAATCAATTCGCCAAAGATATTGGATATGTTGCCACGATTGATTTCATCGATAATCAGGACAAAGTTTTTCCCTTGGTTCTCTTCTTTCTGGGCTTCCTGACAAATCTCTTTGAATATCCCATTTTTGGGGATATATTCAATCTGATTACCTTTGGGCACAGCAGTGATACCTTCCACAAAGTCCTCATAGGAATAAGACTGGTGGAATGTGACAAATCTGATTTGTTTTGCGTTCAGTAGCTGATCAAATTCCTTTTTATAGACATCTCTGTTTTGAACCTCATCCACCTTTATCCCTTTAATGCAGGATAAGGCATAGCTCACGGTACTGTAAGTCTTGCCCGTTCCAGGAGGGCCATACAAAATTGAATTAAGAGGATACATTGTTTGATATGTTTTTAGTATTTCTTCAATGGTTGTAAGTTCGTTCCCCGAACAAAGTCTTCGAAGCGTTTGTCCCTTGTCGTTTGAGTATAGCATTTCAATAGCCTCAAACATATCCTTTCTGGAACTTCTTGACGTCCAATTCTCGATATTCTTTCTCAGCATCCCATTAGTTTGAACCGTGGAAACAGAAGCATCATTTACATAGGCTTGCAACTCATCAACGGTTAAATGGGGGAATGTCGTAGAATCCAAGTTATCCCATATTTCATCAAGAGGGGTGTAGCCATTCGCTGCAGTGCTGAGTCTAGATAGCAATAAAGAGGATGGAATGTTATTGATTAAGGTCGTAAATCCCACCTTATTTGCTACCGATATCCAAAAACGCAAGGTCTTAGTATAGTAACTCTTTTGTCTTCGGATAGCTTCCAGAAACAAGACAAGAGCAAAGGCCCTCTCTGATCCAAGATTCTCAAGGTTATAGCGTACACAGATCTGGTAAAATGCTTCACCCAAATATGTCCGAGTTCCTTTTGAACTGTCATATAGCCCTGCACTATTTAAGTCAGATTGCTGTTGCTGCATGCGTGAGCGAGCGTTTCCCGCTAATGCAGAATAGAAACGTCCTGCGCTCCTTAGAGAAGAAGCATACGGATCTCCTATTCCTGAAGGAATATAGCTCTCGCGATTCTTCAGCCAGTCTTTAAGACTCTCTTTGTTTACATTATCTGTCCAGGCTTTCATACCTTCTTGGCTATGAATAAGTATTCGTTACATTTTTCTGCTCGGTGCCCTTGGAAACTTTGATAGTTTGTACGTTCAAGAGCCAGTTGTTTAAACGACCCCTTCTTGAACATATCTCCTTTGAACATAGAGATGATATCCGCAATACCGTTGTCGTCTCGGCGAGAGCCCTTATTCTCATGATTCCTACCATCGTAGTAGCTTAAAACCACATATTGAGTACGAGCATCTCTAATAAGCCCCTCAAGTGATGGGATAAACTCCTTGGCCTTGCAGAAAGTTGAATTGAAATCATCTTCCATATTCTGACCGCGGACATATTGCACATTAGCGAAGTAATTCTCCAAATCTTGTAACGAACAATAATTACAAACAAGATTCAGCATGAAATAGTAGGACGTGTATTGACGGAAATTGTATGGAGGGTCGATATAAAGGAGTTTATGCTCCGGCACTTCCTTAATGAACTCCAAAGAATCCCTTGAGTTCCCGATAATGTGCTCATTGTTTGTACCAATCACATCATCAAATGGCGGAAGCCTTAATGTCAAGTCATTTAAGGCTCTTTCATCATAAACTTCGCGCTGGAAATCATGATATGTCCCTTGAGTATTGCTAATCTTCTCTATCGACTCACACAAAATGCTCAATATAAGACTATACTGAACGTCAGTTAATTGCTGGTTCTGATACCATTCTCTAATCTTATTCAGAATACAATCTATCCTCTTTCCATTAGAAGGTGTAAAGAAGCGTCGTCTTCCTTCCGATCCACGCTTACTCCTAAAGAAACTATTGTTGCCCTCGTTTGTATATGTGTCGTAAATATAACTATGCCTAAAAGGCTCAGCGATGTCGTTCTCTTCTATATTTTCAAGATAGAGAAGCACAACTGCCAAGTTCTTGTATACGTCTCTCAAACCTTTCTTTTTTAGGAAGTTAAACCCAATATCTCCTTCTTTTAAAGCAAGGTTCTCTATCGCTTTCGTATTAAACAGCGTTGCATCAATACCAAGTTGGGGTAGATTGAAATCCGGAATCGAATTGTTCCTAAGATAACAATTGGCGAAGTGGTATGAGAAGACGCTGATATCATTGGAGATTACTCGATACCCTCGTTTTTTCAATGCCATCGACATCGAAATAGTACCAGAGAATATATCGCAGACCAAGTCTCCGGGACGACAATACTTGTCGACTTCCTGCAGGATATACTCCGCTAATGAGTTCTTATTACCAAGATATCTTTGAATCATTATCTTCTTTCAAATATAAGCAGGAATTCCTTATCTTCTTTATTCTCAACGATATTGTCCTGGGAATTCAATTGCCTGTAATTAAATGCAAAATCCACGCGTCTCATCTTGTAATGAGGATTTGTTTGTTTGGCCATTTCAACAATATCAGACTTTGAAACCATCCTTTCATTGCCAGTTTCTTTTTTCTGAGATTCCGAATAACTGATGACAAGACTAGCTCCAGATGTCTCAGCCATCTCAAATATGGTTTGAAAGGCCTTAATGGCTTTAGACTTTGAACAAAAACCAGATTTGAACTTTTCATTAGGATATAGCCCTTGTGTTACATGTCCTCGATGTAATTGAAGAGCCGGGTATCGATACTCTCTGATGGCCTCTGGAACATGATAGAACCTTGAATATTGTTGTGCCGTATAGGGTGGATCAGCGTATATAACAGAAACATCTTTTGTGGCCAGCAGTTCACGGAAAGATTGCGTTTCTACATCTAGACACCAAGAAAGATTCTTTGAAGGTATTGGGGTATCTTTTGTTACTTTGAGAATCTTGTTCAAGTACAACTCAAATAACTCGTACACGTCATAACCTCGATTCTCGAAAAGCCGGGTATTCGTGATTTTGTCTAAATCAAGGTCCTTGATTACAATTGGCTGGGCAAAATGTTTCCCGGCACTATGGACAATCATCGATAGAGTACTGTATAAGGCACAAAGCATCGCTCTGTAAACCCACTCGTCCTGGTTCTCGTTATGAAAATACTCAATAAAGGACCGAATGCAGTCAAGTTTAATCGCTTGATCTATACCAAAATATGTACCGGCATAATAATTAACTATGAATGGGGCATTATTAAAAGCATAGTCTCCATAATGCTCTCTTATATATCGAATCTGTTCTGTCATTGAAGACAGTTTCCCTACTTGTGGCAACCTATCATATAACTCCTTAAGCCCGAGCAAATCTTTGGCCTGCAGCCTAATTCTTTCCTCCTCAATGAATGATTCAAAGGGCTCACAGAACTGCCTATCTAACTCAAATACTTTTAATGCCGAAATCCCGTCAATAGCCAACTCGGCAGAGTATTTATCCTTATTAACGCCCAACAAACAACTGGCAATGTCCGAACAGAAATGTAAAACATCATTGGAAATCACGGCCATGTTATTATTGGAAAGAGCCTGAGAAACGATGCTGCTGCCAGAGAAAAGGTCAACAACATACGAATTATCTCGATACATGTGTTTACACTCGGATGCTATGACACTTAATGCTCGTGTCTTAGCGCCCAAATATTGTATCGGTCTATAGTAATTCTCAGAAGCCAAGGCGTTGCATCATTATTCAGTTATTAACTCACGCTTTTCGCATTCAAGCAAATCGGCTATACGAGCCAAGGTATATAAATCAGGTTGATGAATATTAGAGCACCATTTACTAACAGTAACAGCTGATACTCCAAGTTGCTCTGCTAACCACTTGCTTGTCTTTTGCTTCTCCACTAAAACTACTTTAAGACGGTTCAAAGGACTATCACTCATCTTTATTAAATTAAAAACAAGTGCTAATTTAATAAAAAAAGGGCTATTATTTCATATCCACATAAAAAAATAGCCTTTTAGGGATTCGTTTATAGGAAAGCTTACATGGGTGCAACTATCTCTACTTTATTCTTTAATAGTCTTCGAACGCAACCAAGTTAATAGTTCAATAACATTCTTTGTCCCGGTTGAATAATGTAATGCTTTCATTTTAATGTACCTAGAAGAGTCGTTTGAAATGATATCTCTTAAAGCAACTGCTCGGATACGCCATCCTGAAACCATCTCGTACCCCTTCTTGCCGCATTGACACTCATATTCTAGATCCACACGACCGCTGAGCGGGGAACCAACATAGCGGTAGGGGAATACCGTCTTCTTACACTTAGGACACGTTACCTGGAACAGTTCAGGATGCTCCAAATTACAACGGACGAAAGATCCCAGCCATACCGGGTCCGGAGCAATTTCGGCAACCCAGCCCATGCTGTAGGTCATCTCCATGTAGAGAGGGATGAAATAGAAACTGTCATCGTCCTTCCATTCATCGAAACGGGCGTAAATCTCGTTAGCGTTGATGTAGAACAGTTTGGTGAGGAGACGCTGCTCCTCGGTAGGGCGCAATCCGGCCTTACGAAAGAAATTGTACTTGTCCATGATACAGACTTTTTTTGATTGAACATCCGCATCGTTTTGCCACCGTGGCGTCTGGCAAGCTCGGTTGGCGCTCCTCTTGGGAGACTCTTGATGCACAGGACAAAGTTATGGAGTTCTTTCCAGTTCTCCAAAAGAAAAAGTATATTTGCAAGAGCGCATAACCAATTGCTTGACTGACAGGATATGAAACAAGAAGCCACTCTCACTTCGAAAGACCGTCTCTCAATGGATGACTTTTATGAAATATCCTTGGAGTCGCTTGTCCTGCCGAAAATGGACCGGGAACTTTTCCGGCGTTTTGTCGAAGAGAATAAGAAACCGATAGAGGCACTTTGGTTAAGATTCCTTGCGGAAGAGGCATCCAGGCCCAAGGATGACTGGACACCCGTGATGTTTACGAAGATAGAGGATACGCCACTTCCGAACCTGGCCAAGAATGTGTTGAAAACCCATGATATAACGATGGTCGGGCATTTGGTACAGCATACCCCGAAGGATTTGCTGGGGTTCTGGTCACTCGGCCGCTGCACATTGCATGAGATCATGAAGTATCTGGAAACGATTGGTTTGGAACTGGCTTCAGATTAGTTGGATAATATCGGACCCATGAAATACAGAAACTACTACTGCACTCCGAAGTTCTCCGATGGGGAGAAGATGTACTACGGCGATGTCGAAGGCGTTCCGGAGATCGCCATGATCGAGGCGGAGAACCTGGACGATTTCGAACGCCTGTTCAAGGAGGCGGTCGATGATTACCTGAGCGAGAGAAGGGGAGCGAAGCCCCGGAAGAACCTAGGCTGGATCATCGCCGCTGTTGCCGTCGTCGCCCTTCTCGGGATTGCCGTGGTGACATGCCCGGACAAACAGGACCACAAGGACGCTATCCTGGCGGTCATCAACGAGAAGCTCAACGAGAACATCCAGAAGAACTCCAAGGATGGTGACGATGGGCTGGCGGTCTTGGGCGCTTCCCTTGGGACGTCCATCTCGGGATGGATTCTGGACAGCGGACTGACCGTGGACAACCGATTCATCTACAGCGTCGGGAGGTTCAATACCGGTAAGGACATCAAGAAGGTGTCGATGGGCGTGTTCGGTCATGTTTTCACCTTCAGCAAGGATGATTTGGACAAGATCCTAAAGGAGCTCACTTAATACGTCGAATTAGCAAAGTATGGCAATGAGAAAGATTATCCTGTTTCTTGCGGCAGTCTTGACATTCGCGTCCTGCCAACAGGCTTCGGACATCCCTTTTGAGGAGGTCAGCAACTACTTCTTCCGGAATGATGCCGAGATTCCCGAGAATCCCGTCATTGACAGCGCCGAGCAGTTCGATGCCCTTTTCGGTGCGGCTGCCTTCATGGGTAAGGGCGGGCAAGTCACCCCTGTGGATTTCGACAAGGAGTTCGTCATCGCGGTCGTGAATCCCGTGACGGACTGCAGTACCGAACTCGCTCCGGAATCACTCCGCAAGGTGGACGGCGAGCTCGTCTTCTCGTATAACGAGACGATAGGGGAGCAACAGTCGTGGACCATGCAGCCGATCCTTCTGGTCAAGGTGGACCGGAAATACAAAATGGATAACGTCCGGCTTGAAAGACGGCTCCAGGTGCTTTGACTAGGGGTTGATTGCTCATGAAGTACAGACATAACAAGAAACCCAACGCCTACAAGGCTGCCAACGAGGCCTTCCTGCAGGTGAAGGCGCAGGAGGAGGGGATGCATGTCCTGGACAACGGCGTGATGTACCGTGTCCTGGAGGAAGGTCGGGGGACCAAATGCCCCAAACCGTCCGGCATCGTCTACGTGAACTACACCGGCCGCCTCATCGACGGTACGGTCTTCGACACGACCGAGGGCCAGCCGCTTCCGGCCCTGTTCGTCGTCCGCGACCTTATCATGGGCTGGCAGATCGTCCTCACTAGGATGCACGAAGGCGACAAGTGGGAGGTGTACATCCCTGCGAAGTGGGGCTACGGCGCCATGAATATGGACGACATTCCTGCCCACAGCACGCTCATCTTCGAGCTGGAGTTGGTCAAGATAGAGAGATAGCCATGCAGAAGAAACTCATAGAACTCTCGAACACCTATCTGGCGGCGGGCAACGCCATCCACGACGCCATCCGGGACATCATCAAGAATGCAGGGGGATTCGTCAACGCGTCGAACAACGACCAGGAGAAGCCGGACATCAAGGCCCTCGTCTACGATAGCAAGACGGGGTATTCCACCGCCTATCCCATCCGGGGCCTCCGGGTCAACGACAAGGATGAGGTGGAAGTCTTCGTCGGCAACTTCGGGACCCTCTATACTGACCGGTACCTTCGGGGAAAGGGTTCCGAGGAGCGCTGGCAGCCGCTCAAGAGCTCCAACATCCTCTTCTACCAGACGATCCTCTCCATCGCCGACACCATCGACGTATACCTGCCCCGATGAGAAGGAGTGACGTCATCGGTCTTCTGCTGCTGGCATTCGTCCTGGGATGCCGGTTCTCCGCGCCCGTGGCGGACTTCTATGCGGAGCGCTGCTATCCGGTCATCTCCGCCGGGCTGTCCCTGGTCCCTTCCGTCGTCCCTTTCTCCCTGGAGGAGATCGTCGTGGTCGGCTTCGCCCTGGCCTTCATCGCGGTTCTCGTACGCGCCATACGGAAGAAGGAAGGATTCCTGAAGTGGTTGGGAAAGACCGCCCGCATCGCAATGTGGCTGGTCGTGTGGTTCTATCTTGGGTGGGGGAACAACTACTTCCGGGCGCCGCTATATCCCCGGATGGGCATCGAGCAGGTGACCTATGATGAAGAGGCCTTCTCCCGGTTCCTGGCTGACTATACGGCTGCGCTGAACGGGACGGCGGAGAATACCGCTTCCTGGGACAGGGAGACGCTGGAGGCCGACATCAAGGAGTTCTATTCGTCCCAGGTGACCGGTTACGGATACACGGGGTTGCGTTCCTGGCAGCACGTGAAGAAACCTCTCGTCAACCGGCTCTATTCCGCCGTCGGCGTGCTGGGATTTATGGGACCTTTCCTGTGCGAATCCCAATTGAACCTGGATCTCCCGGACATGGAGTATCCCTTCACGCTTGCCCACGAGCTCGCCCATTTGGCAGGTGTGACGAGCGAGGCGGAGGCCAACTACTGGGCCTACGTCTACTGCCGGCAGTCCGACAACCCCGCCGTTAGGTACAGCGGCTATCTGGCCCTGCTTCCGTATGCCGCGTCGAGCGCAGGATCCCTTCTTCCGGAGGATGCCTGTTCCGAATGGATGGAAACCATTTCCGACAATGTGAAGGAAGATTACAAGTCCATAGGGGAGTACTGGGAAGCGAAACGGGTCGGGGTTATCAACACCGTCCAGCGGTGGATGATGGACCGCCTCCTGCGTACGAACGGGGTCAGCGAGGGCGCCCGCGACTACTACGGTGTCATCGGGATGATCATGACGATGGATGCGAACGGACAGTTGTAAGCTGCGGCATTCCTTTGTATTGTCAGGATGTTTCGTTATCTTTGCTTACGGACATAACCGTCTCAAGCACTAAACAAAACACTGGTTAAACGGCGGCCGGCTCATCTTCCGACGAGTCGGCCGTTCTCATTGCATTGACCGGTCATCTCGGCCTTGACGAACACCAGCCCCAGGGCGCGGATGAGGGCCTTGACGTCCTTCCTCCGCTTGGGAGGGAAGTACGCCAGGACCCCCTTGTCCTTCTTCCTCTTCTTCCTTCTCGCCACGGCCGGTCCGGTTATCGGTCATCTGGACAGTCCGGAATGGGGTTCCTCCCGGACGGCCTCGCGGGCCGCCTCGGCCTTCTGCTCCTGCTGGACCTCTTTGGCGCCTGCCGGACGGAACTGCCCGTAGTCGGCCTTCTCGCCCTTCTCCATCTCCGCCCGGATGGCCTCGATGCGCTGCGTGATGGCCGTCGAGCACTTCCGGACGTTGCCGAGGACGCTCTTCAGGAAGTCCGGCCCCTCCTGCAGGGAGCCGAGCCAGGACTTGAGGTACTTCGCGCTGTCATCCTTCACGTGCTTGGAGAGTCCGTACTGGCTGGCCACCACGGCGGCGGACAGCTCGGCGGTGAGCTCCTCGCGGGCGTAGGGAGGCGTTCCGAATGGATGGCCGAGCTCCGGACGGTTGAGCCGGGACTCCGCGCCGGTGGCGTGGGCGCACTCGTGGAGCGAGTTCGTCGCGAAGGCCTCGCCGTCGATGAACTGCTCCCGCTTCGGGACGACGATCTCGTCCCGGGAAGGGGAGTAGTAGGCCTTGTCGCCCGCGACCTGGTTGATCGGGCAGAGGAACAGGTTCCCGTCGATCATCATGTCGATGGCAGGATGGCTCCTCAGGTCGCCCTGGTCCCGGACGAGGCCCGCCGCCTCGGCCTTGAGCTTCTCGTACATCTCCGGACGGGTGAACTGGAGGTTCGTCTGCGCGGCGACGTTGAAGACGTTGTAGACCTGGAGCTTCGGATAGACCTTGTACTTCGCCTGCTCCTCCCTCGACATGTTCTTGTAGTCGTCGTAGGGGATGCGCTCCTTCGTCTCGGGGTTCACGACGGTGAAGACCGTCAGGAACACCGGGAACGACTTCTCACCCTTGTTGACGGTCACCATGGGGAGCTTGTTGTTGTGCTTGTCTCGGGCCTGGAACACGTTGCCCTTCCCGTCCCTGACGTAGTTCAGGTTGGTGATGCGGTCGAACGTCCCCCAGACGGGGACGTCGTAGCCCATCTTTTCCGCCTGGAGCATCAGCATGAGCGCGTTGCCCCCGTTGTAGGGTCGGCCCGACAGGTTCCGGGGAGGCTGGGTGACGCCGGGCGCGAACCACGGCTTCTTCCAGTCTCCCTGGAGATTCCGGATCTTGTCGATCATCAGTTCGGTGAACCGCTCCAGCGCCTTGTCGGTCGCGGAGGGTCCGTCGGCGTTGTACTTCCTGTCTGCCATGGCGCCTACTTGCTGGCGGTCTGCTTGACCCACTGGGTGAGCGTCTCGACGCGGCAGCCGAGGGACACCGCTTCGTTGTAGACCTGGAGCTCCAGCTTTCCTTCCGCTTCGATTCCTGCGCGGGGACCGAGCCAGTCGGGACGCTCCTTGCCGAAGTCGATGAAATGGACCCAGACGTAGGAGTACTGGTCCTCGTCGATCTTCTCCGAGCTGTAGGCGTCGAAGGCGCGGAAGCCGCCCTTGCGGCCCGTGCGCTCGAAGACCTCCTTGCTCCCGAGCGTGCCCTTGAACCGGAGCGTCCCGGTGATGGAGTCCTCCTTCTTCGCGTTGCCGGAGACCTTCTCCGCGGAGAGGTTGTAGTACAGGGTGTCCCCGAAGCGCTTGAAGGTCATCACGCCCTTCACCTTGACGCGCTCCCCGGGGATGAGGTCCAGGACCTCGTCGTTCTCGCCGTCGCAGGCGACGCTGACGTCCAGTTTCACGGATTCGTCGCCGTCCTTCACGACGACGGCCAGGCCGAAGGTGACGAAAGCCTTGTCGCCGCGGCCGCTCCTGATCTCGACGGGACGGTTCACGGTCCCGACGACGGTTGCATTGCACTTGATCATGATCTCGTTCTTTTGATTGGGTTGTTGTTCATGGAATTCATCCCGGCTTCGAAGTTCTTCGAGGCCAGCGCGTCCGCTTCCGATACGGAGGCCTGCGGGGCTTCCGCCTGCCGGATCTCCTGGGCTTCGCCCATGCCGTCGATCTGGATGGCCACCGCCATCAGGGTGGCGAACAGGGTGCTGGCCAGCTCGACGACGGGGTCGGCGGATGCGTAGCCGCCGCCGTCGCCGAGCATCCCGAAGAAGTTCCTCCACGGGTCTGCCGCCTGTCCTTCGTCCTCCGCTCTGATGGTGTTGAAGTAGTCCTTCTCCTTCGGGGTCTCCGGTTGGGCTTCCTGTTTCTCTTCCTGCGCCTGCTCCGGCCTCGCCTCGGCGGGCTGCTCTCCGAGGACGGCCTTGGAGTTGGCCGCCAGGTCCGCCGTCGTGGCGGTCCGGCCGACGGTGCTCTTCCAGCCCTTCTCCTGCATCACCTGGCGGTCGTACCGGTCCAGTCCGTTCGCCTTGATGATCGACTGGAGGCTCGCCGCGTACTGCTGGCTGGTGGCGTAGCCGTCCGCCTGGAGCCCTCTCGTCCAGCCGACGTAGTCGTCCGGGGAGAGCTCGAAGAGGTTCGCGTACCGCCGGTTGCCGCGCAGGAAGAGCGAGTGGTGCTCGTAGCTGTCGGCCACGGAGGCGTACTGGCAGAACTTCTCGTTCGGCTTGTCGTCCGTGTAGACGAGGTACCGGCCGCCGCCGTCCAGCCACGTCTTCGTGGCCTTGATCCCGAAATGGTTGTTCCCTTTGCGGGACAGCTCGCTCTGGCCGCTGGCGCTCTCCAGGATGCCCTGGGCCAGGGTCACGGAGGCCGGGATGCCGTACTTGCGCATCTGCTCCATCGCCGCCTCGGCGTATCTGTCCGCGTAGTCGCTTGCCTTGCTCATCGTTCTTCGTATCGATATCGTGTTCAGTCTTGGGGCCGGGCTCCGCTCCACGGCCGGGAGGGGACCGGCGGCGAGCAGCGCCGCCAGCCCAGCGACCAGGAGCCTAGCGGTGCATCCCACGGCCCTGTCCCTCCTGTTCCTGCTGCCGGTCCTCGGCCACGGCTGCGGCCACGATGCCCGCGACCACGCCCGTCTCCGCCCGGGTGAGCGCTTCCTTGGCCTTCTCCTCGCGCTCCTCCTTCGCCTTCTGTTCGGGGGAGTTCCGCCGTTTCTCCTCCTCCAGCCGTTCCGCCTCGGCCTTCTGCTCCTGCCGCTCGCGCAGCACGTCGGCGAAGAGCGTCGCGGCGAGGTTGCGCTTGTACGCGTCCTTGTCCTCGGCCAGCCACATCCGCTGCCACTGGGCGGGGGAGACCTCGCGGGGCTCCGGCTGCTCCTTCAGCCCCTCGATCTCGGCCGCGCAGATGATCCGGCTGACGGACTCGCCCTTCTCGTCCTTCTCCTTCGTCCGGACGATGGTCACCCGCCGGATGTCCGACAGGTCGATTCCTTTCTCTTGGGTCGAGAAGAGATCCGCCTTCATCTCCGGATGGACCTTGACCAGGGCGATGTATTTCTGCGCCAGCTCCCTGAGGGTGCCCATCTCCTTCTCCCCGCCGTTCTTGACGGCGTTGAAGTATCGGCCGACATCGGCCTTCTGAGGATAGACGGCGAAGCCCTGTTCTCCCTCGGGCTTGATGTGCAGGGCCCACCTGCCCGCGTCGTCCTGGACCATCGAGAGCTTCGCGCTGACGGTCTCGGACTGCTGCTCCGTGCGAGTTTCGATGGGGCGCATCTCGATCTTCTGGCCCCGCTGGGCCTTGTCGATCATGCCGACGGCCTTGTTCACGTCCGCCTCGATGCCGTCGACGAACCGGGGGTTGTCCAGGGACTTCTTCCATCCCTCCACCAGCGGGAGGCTCTCCGGGGAGAGTCTGGCGGGGAGTCCGAGCTCGTTCATCTTCACGGCGGAGGCGAGCTCCACGACGAGGCGCTCGCGGACCCGGTGCGACTCGGCCGGTTCCCGCATCCCCTCGACGGCCGTGCCAGGACGGTCCGTGCGCCCCGGGTGGCCGGTGGCCGTCACGACCTGCCGGAAGGCGTCCTGCACGTAGGAGGCGTAGTCCGGGTAGTGCTTCTGCGCGGGGAGGTGGACGACGTCCTTCGCGGAGTCCCAGTGCGCCACGCCGGTCCCGTCCTTGCGGATCGGGACGAGGTTCTCCGCGACCTTGTCCAGGAGGAGGTTCACCTCGATCCGGGTCTGCTTGTCGTCCTTGGGGACGTGCCGGTCGGCGGCGGTCCCGTGTTCCTTCACGGCCTTCCCGAACGCCTCCCTGTCGGTGAGCGGCAGGGTCGTCTGCTCGATGTTGAAGAGCGTCCGGACCTGCCGGTCGCGGACGGGCGCGTAGTCCTTCTTCCTCTCCTCGGGGAGCGCGTCGTACTCCGCCTTGGTGATGGTCCTGCCTTCGTCGGCCTTGCTCCGGTACTCGTTCCACCGGTACCAGATGAAGGGGACGCCCTTCTCTCCGCTCTGCACGGCGTCGCCCTGCCGCTTCGCCCGGGGGAAGGGCGTGTAGAGGTTCGTCCTGTAGCCGCCCCGGTCGCTGTGGAGCGCGAGGACGAGCGCGTTGAAGGCCGATACCCCCGTGTCGCGGGGATAGAGCCTCGGGGCCGTCTTGCCGGCCTGGTTGAGCAGGGCCCCGCCTTCCGCGCGGGCCTTCTCGAGGGCTTCGGCCAGAAGCTCCTTCTGGCGCTGAGCCGCATGCTGTTCTGCCTGTTTCTTGTCTGCCATATCGTGGTCATGCTGTGGTTGTCTTTCATCGTTGGGTGAGTCCCCGGGACTCGGTCTTCGACTCCTGCTCGAAGCGCTCGCGGGCGTCGTCGATCTGCTGGAGGCCGTCGCACCGCTCCAGGACGGCGTTGGCGAGCTTCCCGAGGGGGAGGGCGCCTCGGCTGTAGGCGTCCGTCACCTTCTCCGGGAGGGCGATGGTGACGGGGATGCCGTCGATGGTCGCGATGAGGGTGTTCCCTCGGACCTCCGCGTCGCGGATGCGCGGGTCCATCGGCTCGTCGTCGTACCGGACGTAGCGCACCTGCGGGGCCGCGTCCTGCTCCATCCCTTCGCGCCTGGCCAGCTGCTCGTGGCCCGCCTTGTTGATGAGGTTCGCCCCGCCGAGGCCGATGAGGGTCATCTTCAGGAGCGGGTTCTTCACGAAGAGGCCCGCCATGATGCTGGCGATGGGCACCAGGTTGTCCTTGATGCCGAGGCTCTTCGTCTTCCCGGTGAACATCCCCAGGAGGATGTCCGGGAGCATGGCGAGGATGTAACCCGCGTTGCGGCCGACCTCGCCGATGCCGTTGAGCCCGAGGCCGGTCAGGATGCCCTGCCAGCCGCCGGTGTTCTTCCTCTCAGCCTCCTTCTGCTCCTGCTGCGGGGCCTGGGCCTGCTCCTCCTTACGCCGGATGGCTTCGTCGGTCTCCTGCCGGGAGACCTCTCCTTCGACGGTCGTCTGGATTTCGCTCACGTCCGTCCTGGCTGTTTCTTTCCCTTCGTTTCCTTCCATTTCCGTTTCCTTTTCCATTCCGGTCCTTGTCGTTTCGGGGGCCCCGGTTATTCCGGGTTCTTCCTTCATCTCCTGATGCGCCGCGTTCTCCTCCAGCCATTCCTCCTCGTGTCCGGGCGCGACGACCTTCGGGACGTCCCGGCGCTGGTGCGCGTCCACCGTGTCGATGACCGCGTTGAGCGCGAGGTCCGCGCCGACGAACTTGAGCCCGCCGGCGACCCCGCTGCCGAGGCCGCCCATGGAGACCAGGTCCGCCGCTGCGCCCATGGCGTAGCCGATGCCCTTCTCCACTGCGGAGGGGCCGTAGCGCCGCTCCGCCTGCTCGTCGATCTCCCGCTGGAGGGGGGACTTCCGCATCTCCTCCGCCAGACCGAAGAGGGTGTTGCCCCCGGCCTTGCGCATCACGTACTCGATGGAGGACTTCGGGACTCGGTCCCCGACCATCTTGTCAAGCATCATCGCCTCGATCTCCGGGGTGAGGACGACGCCCTCCTTCCGGAGTTCCTTCCTTACCATCGCGACATAGTCCTCGACGGTCTTGGAGTTCCACTCGCCGGTGAGGTCGAGGGTGTCCCGGGACGCGGCCTGGGACGCCATGCCGCCGTCCGGTCCGGCGCCGCCCGCGAGGATGTAGGCGGGGGAGCGCATGTGGCGGCGGAGCTCCTCCGACTGCTTCCACCGGAGCTCGTCCCGCACCCTGTCCATGACGGGCGCTACCCGTTGTTCGAACTGTTCCCTGTCAGTCATCGCTTATCCTTTTTTCGGTTCGTTCATTCTACAGGTTCACCTGCTGTGCGAGCAGCTGCTGGCGCGTCTGCTCGATGGCGTTGTGGTAGACCTCCATCTGGGCGGGGAAGTGCTCCTCCAGCCACGCGTCCTTCTCCACCTGGTCGAGGATGAAGAGGATGGCGCTCTGCCGGGAGATCTCCACGCTGGGCTCGCCGTCCTTCCTGTTGTTGAACCAGGCCTTCGTCCACCAGCGGACGCCCGCCTGGTCGGGGTAGACGCTCACGGTCCTCGGGATGTCGAAGCTCTGGACGGTGATGTCCAGGTCCGCCAGCGGATCCACGAGGCCCGCGTCGTCCCGGGCCCGGTCTAGGGCTTTTTTTTTACGCCGTCGTCCCAGGTGGAGAGATAGGTCCGGTGCATGACGGCCAGGTAGCCCAGGAAGTCCTCCAGCAGGAGGTTCTGGACCCTGGCTGCCAGCGGGACGCTCCTGCGTCCGAGGCCCATGGGGTTCTCCATGCTCGGGATTGCCTCGAAGAAGTAGTTCCTCGCGGAAGCCATCATCAGCATGTTCCTCAGGCTCTGCTCCGTGCGCTTCGGGAGGCGGTAGGCGCCGCTGCCGAGGTCCTTCAGGTAGGCGGGGAAGAAGCGGAGCATCAGCTCCTCGATCTCGTCCGCGTCGGCGTCGTACCTCGTCCGGAATCCCTCCTCCAGGCCGGTGAAGTCCGTCCCTCCGTTCGGGCCCTTCCGGCGCTCGACGCTCCTGATGTTCCCGTAGATCATCGTGAGGAACTCGATCGGGTCGAACTCCTCGCCCTTGTACCGGGTCTCCATGTGCAGGAGGTCGCCGCTGACGGCGACGGTCTGCCCGGCTGTCACGGTCTCGCCGTAACCGGCCAGGATGTTCGAGAGGTGGCGGTACGTCACCTCGTAGTCCCCGTAGCGGATGACCTGGTAGGCACCATGGGCGGCGTCGTTGCCGATGCCGGAGACGGTTCCGCTGGCCACGGCGGAGAGCAGGTAGTGCGGGGCCCTGAAGTCAACCCCGTGGTGGAAGGACTCCTTTCCGGTCTCGGGGTCGGTCTGCTTCCCGTAGCCCTTGGTCATCTCGACCTCCCCGTCACGCTCCTCGAACGGCATGCAGTAGCCGGACGGGGACCTGAGGATCATTTCCTGTGAGTATTCCATGTCGTTTGTGTCGTTTGTGCTGTTTGTCGGTTTGTCCTGTCTGTTCCGTTGTTCGTTTAACCTTTTTTCGGTCAGCGCCTGCGGTGGATCTGTTCGGTCTCCTGCTGCTGCGGCTGCGCCTCCGTCTCCGACATGGCCGTACGCTGCGCATTCGCTTGGCTGGCGGCCGTCTCGGGGGAGAGGACCCGCCGGGAGTTGTTCCCGATGGTCATCATCGCGAGCATGGCGCCGGCGAGCTTGGCCATCCAGCCGAAGCGGCCGAAGATGAGGAAGGCCGACAGGACGAGTCCCGTCACGCCCATCCCGGAGACGTTGCCGTGGGTGAGGTTCTGCAGGAACCCGCCCAGCATCTCGCCGCCGTTGCCGGAGGAGACGTCATGGAGGAAACTGCTGATGCCGTTGAGCTTGCCGTCGACGTTCTCGGCCGCGCCCGTTACCTTTTCGGTCATGTTCCCGACGGACTCCTTCAGGTCGCGGATGCCGTCCACGGCCCCGTGGATCGTGTCCTCGACCTTCTGCGTGGCCTTCTCGCCGATGATCGCGTCGCTGACGATGCCGACGACGCTCTCGTCGGTGGTGAGCTTCTTCCAGCCCACGTAGCCGATGCCGCCCGCGACGGCCGCGGACTTCACCGCCGTTCCCGTGGCCTTGAGCGTCTGCGCCGGGTGCAGGATGGCCCTGCCGCCGGTCTCGATGACTCTTCCGGCGTTCCTGCCCGCCCACTTGGCGGCCTTGCCGCCGAACTTGAGGACTGATCTCCAACTCATGTGCGTTGTGCTTTTGTTGTTTTCGTTTATCTATTTTTCGGTTTGCCGTTTACGGCCGGACGGTCTTCCCCAGAGTCCTCCATCGCTGGAAGGAATCCTTCGAGATGTCCTCGACGTCAGCCTTGTCCGGCTGGTTCCCGGATATCTCGTTCCAGACGTCCGTGAGGGACGTGTACTTCACGGCTCTTACAAGCCTTTGGAGGGTCTTGTTCATCTCCCTGAGCTTCGGACGCACGTCGAAGAAGATCTCGGTGCGCTCCTTCTCGGTCATCTTCGTATCCGACAGGCACACCATCCGGATGTCGTTGACGATCTCGACGGTCTGCAGGATGACCTGCCGGTAGACCTTGTTGCGGTTCGCGGAGAGCGCCACGGCCACGGCGTTGGCCGGGCTCCTGGCTATCTGGTCCTTGAGGTTGTCAAGGTTCCTTATCATTTTTTCGGTCTCGTGGTAGAAACCGTATATCTGCGCGGCATAGACGACGATCCCGTGGAAGGTGTCCAGGTAGTCGTTGAACTCCTTCTGGATGTCGGCCGTTGCTTCTACCTCCTCCTTGATCCACACGTGGCCGGTGGATTCCAGCAGCATCGCCTCCTCCTGGGACTGGAGCGTGCTCTCGGCCTTCTCCGTGTACAGCACGATCATCGCCGCCAGCGTGGGGTCGACGGACTGCGCACGCAGGGCGTTGGCGGTTGGGAGCAGCAGCGTCGCTGCGAGGAGGGTGCAGGCTTTCCTTGTCATTTCTTCGGTCCGTCGTCTGTCCGTTCTTCGGTATGCTAGTATGTCCTGGAGGCACGCTGCCAGCGGGACTGGGCCTGCCGGGCGATCTCTCCGTTGTCACGGTCGAGGATGCCTTCGGTGACGTTCCACCAGACATCCTGGAGGGTGTAGTATCTGAGGGAAAGGGAGAGCTGGGAGAGCTTGTGGTTGAAGTTCTTCAAGCTGTCCTCGATCATCCAGAGCGTCTTCGAGCGCTCGGCCCCGGTGAGCATGTTGCCCTCGCCTCCGGTGGCGATGGCGTCCCGCAGCGTCGTGTAGACCGCCACGAGCTCGGTGGCCGTCTCCGCATACAGGTTGTTCATGCTGAAGGTGGCCGCGACGCCCTGGGGATTGCTTGCAATGGCTTTCTTGATGTCGCAGAGGTTGATGAATAGGCGCACCCCGTCGTTGTACAGGTGGGTGGCGGCCTTCAGGGAGGAGGCATAGCCGTCCACGGTCTTGAGGTAGGCGTTGTACTTGTCCTCCCAGTTCTTGATCTGGGTGAACTCCGCGGCGATGGTGCCCTGCAGGACCGCCGTCTGCGTCTGTCCCTCGATCTCGGAGTTGATCTGGCCGTTTATCAGTTCGTTCCCTTCCACCAGTACGGCCCACTCGAGCGGGTTGGCGACGACGATCTGGGCACGGGCCCCGCCGGACCCCATCATTATGAGGACCGGCAGCATCAGCGCAACAATAGACCGGCGCATCTTATCTGTAGTTCGCGAATTCATGGATGTTCATTCTCTTTCTGTTGTAGGAGACCCGCTCGCGAAGGCACTCCACGACCTCGGCCTTCTCCCGGATGCCGACGATCTTCAGCTTGGGCATCGTCCGGTCCCCGGAATGCACGACGACGGTCTTCAGGCCCAGCAGCAGCTGGAGGAAGCTCCGCTTCTCGTCGAAGTCCACGACCCTGTAGAGCTCGATGTAGTCGCGGCTCCGGGTGAAGACCCCGTGCTCGTAGACGAGCTGCTCCCCGGTGATGGTGTACTCCATCTTCCGGAGGCAGGCCAGGCTGTAGACGACCTTGGCGACAAGCGCCAGGGCGATGCCGATGCAGACCGGATGTCCCGGGACGGCATCCAGGCCGCCGGCCACCAGCAGGGCGAGCGCCCCGAGGATGGGCACCAGCTCGTCGATGAGCAGCTGCCGCAAGCTGGGTCGCAGGGTCACGTCCGTATATGCTTTCCCGCCCGTCATGGCTATCTGTGGAATCTGTGTTTCTCCTCGTGGGACTCTTCGGTCTCGACCGCGCCGTCGCCGTCCAGGTCGCAGCCCATGGCCTTCTTCTCCGACGTCTCCTTCCCGAGGAGCTCGTCGTTGAAGTCCTTGTATCCTTCGCTCGGCAGGATCCTCTCCACGGGGACGATGTAGCCGTCCACCATCGCGTCGAAGGCCTTCCAGCCCTCCTTGATCCGCTCCCGCAGGTCCTGCCTGTCCTCCTCGCAGAGGTAGCCCTCCCGGAGGTCCTCGGTGAGGCTCTCGACCTCGAAATACCGCTCCTTCGCCTCCTTGGGGAGGGCGAAGAACGCGCTTTCCTTCTCGTGGTCCACCCCGATCTTGCCCGGGGTGTCCCTGTATTTGCGGGCAGCCTCGCTCTCTGGCTTCTCCTCCTTCAGCACGTTGAAGAAGTTCTCCGCGAACTGGCGTCCGGCCGGGTCGTTGTCGAAGCACAGGTGGAACTTCGCCCCCGTCGCCGTGCGGACGAGGCCCTGCATCTGGCCGCGGGTGGGGTTGCCGCCCGTGGAGACGAAGACGGCCTTCCCGAGGTCCCCGTCCGTCTCCCGGTGGAGCTGGTGGTAGGCCATCGCGTCGTAGGCGCTCTCGAAGAGGTAGACCCTCTCCGCGTCCTTCAGCGCGGTGCCGGCGGGGGAGGCGGTCCAGAGGCCGAGGCTGCCGTTGCTCCCGGCGGCCTTGCCCTTGTACGCGCCGCTGCCGTCCCGTCTCGGCCAGCCCCTCTCCTCGAATCCCACGACGGTCCCGTCCCCGCCGGGGACGGTGAGCGGGAAGGAGAGGTTGCGCCGGGTGACGCCCGGCTTCCCCTCGACGTCCTTCTCGGCCAGGACGAACGAGTCCCTGAAGGCGAACTGGGTCTTCAGGTCGATGCCCCGGTGCTTGAAGTAGGGGTAGAACGGCCTGCAGGAGTCCCGGTCGCCCGGGACGATCCGCCGGAGCCGGTAGTCCTTCAGGTCGAAGGGTTTCAGCTCGCGCTGGGCCTCCCTGATCTCGACGTCCCTCTCCTCGTACGGGGTGTTCAGGAGCCGGTGGCAGACCTTGTTTACGAGCTTGTCGAGGTTCATCCCGACCTCGTACTCGGGGAAGAGGTCCGGGTGCTCCTTGATGAGCGAGATGACGTTGTAGGTCCGCTGTACCGGGGGATGGAAGCAGCGCCGCCCCTCTTGGGTGACGATGAACTTGTCGCCCCGGATCCGCCGGCCCTGCTCGTCCAGGCGGACGTACGAGGGGTAGCGTGCGCCGTCCTTCCGGTTGCGGACGTAGCCCGCGTCCCGGAGGACGTCCTGCACGGTGAGCCGCTGCAGGTAGTCGTCGTAGGTGAGTCCTTCCATGGTCCTTCCGTTTGTCAGCGTCCGAGCCCCGGGCCGTGCCCGGCGGCGTTGAGCCCCGCCTCGAAGGCGCGGCTCGCGATGTCCTGCGGGGAGTCCACCCCCGGCTTCATGTAGACGTGGCCGCCCGCGTGGCGCTCCAGGTAGAGGTCCGGGGCAGGCCTGGGTCCGCGGGCCATCTCCCCGGCGACCGTGAGGGCCGCGAGGATGGCCGCGCCGATGTTCGCGCCGCCCTCCCGCTGCTCGCGGGGGAGGCGCTTCATGTCCACTTCGCTGAATTCCTTCGCGAAAAGCTTCAGGCGGTGGTAGTCGTCCACGGCCATGAACCTGTCGTACTGGCGTCGGGTGATCTCGTGGGAGACCTCGTGGCCGTTGATGACGGCCGACATCCGGTACTTCATGTCCTTGCCGGTCGTCTGTTCCTCGTCGCGTATGGGTTCGACCTTGATCTCGCCGACGCTGACCTCCCGGCCGTGGGCGCCCTCTCGGAACCAGCCCTCGCGGGTTTGCATCTCATGGAGGGACTCTCCCCAGACCCTTCCTATGCCCCTGCGCTCGTCCTCCTGCTCCTGCAGGATGGCCTCGTCCAAGATGACGCGGGAGAGGTCCTCGGCGACGACCGGCTGCGGACGGAGGCTTCGCTCCTCCTGACGGATCTCCTCCAGGGCGGCGGGGGAGAGCTGGAGCCCTATCGGCTCCCGGCTCTCCAGCGTCTCCTTCGTGACCTCTCCCTCCCAGTCCTTCCCGATGACGCCGTTGATGACGTCGAGACGGTCCTGGACGGACGCGTCCTTGACGGAGCCGGCGGAAAGGACCGCCATCTCGTCCTCCCTCAGGTCGTAGACCAGATTGCGGTTGATGGACGTCGACTTTACGGTGAGGGTGCCGGCCCGCTCGTCCACGACGATGCCGTGGCCGGAGAGGACCTCGTTCCATTTCTCCTTCGAGAAGTAGACGTCCGAGGTGATGGCCTCGGAGTAGGGCGTCGCCTTCTCCCCGGTGGCCGGACGCGCCTGGATCTCCGGGACGACGGTCCTGAGCTCCGCCAGCACGTCCTCTCCGGAGCGGGATGCGGCCTGAGTCTGAGCGGCCTGGTCTCCCTTGTAATAGAATCCGTAGCCTCCGCTGAGGAGCTCTCCGGGCTTGGTCCGTCCGTCGGGACGGTCCGGGACGAGTGGAGCGCCGCCCGAGCGGCGCAGGTGGAAGCCCTCCTGGGCACGCGGCGTCCAGCCGAGCATGCCCCGGCGGGCCCAGAGGTCCGTGAAGGGACTGGCGGCGCGGCCGTATTCGCCCTCGCCGATCCGGTAGCCGTGCAGGCCCATCGCGACGCGGCCGTTGGCGTTCCGGGCGTGGACGTAGTCCCTGGGCAGGTCGAAGTCGCCCGCCACGATGGCCGCGAAGGCGTCGTAGGCCCTCCGGTTCGAGGAGTTCGTGCCCCCGTCCGTGAGGGCCGCGAGGCGCTCGCGGGACAGGGGATAGGTGAGCAGGGGGGAGTCGTGGCCCTGCACGGCGAGCAGGACGGCGTCGCCGCTGCGGACGATGCGCGCCTGCATGCCGTTGCGGCGGAGCGTGTCCTGCAGCTCCGGGGCGAGGCCGGCGTAGCGGCCGATGGCGTTGGCTCGGGTGGGCATGGTTCTCGGCGTTTATGCCCGGCCCTCGGCCAGGGCGTCCTCCAGTTCGCGGTTCTTCCGGTCGAGGAAGTCCAGCGCCGCGGCCTCGTCGGGGTCGACACCCTTCGAGGCGCAGTAGTCGATGTACTCGTCGAACCACCCGTCCGGATGGTTCTCGATGAGGTCCTCGAGGGTGATCTCTCCGTCCTGGTAGAGATGCACCAGCTCGTCCTCCGTATAGTGCTTGTTGCGTTCCATGGCTGTATGGGGTTTATCGTTTCATGCCGCTGTTGCGGGCGATCGCCTTCTCCTGCTCCGCCCAGATCTCGTCGGTGTAGTCCTGCTCGTGGACGTAGCCGAGGTTGCCGTCCGCGTCCCGGACCCAGCACCCGCAGAGGCCGAAGGTGTAGCGGCCCATGTCGGACTCGCCCTTCTCCCTCAGCCACGCCTCCGGGCCGCCGAGGACCACGCGGATCCCCGAGCGCTCGGTGAGGTCGATGCCGACGGTGATGTCCTCGCCGTCCTCCCGGAGCAGGACGAGGCCACCCTCCTGGATGGCGAAGACGTCCTCCGACGCGATCCCGAAATGCTCGGTCAGGTTGCTGAGGTTCCGGCCGATGACGGGCGTGGGGACCCAGAGCACCTGGTTGGTCTCCGTGTCGACCTGCACGAAGCACTTGAGGGACCCGTCGTCCGGGGCGTGGCTGATGATGGCCCTGCCGGAGCGGAGCGCCTCCTGCTCCTCGGGCGTGTAGCGGTCCAGGTCGCAGCGGACCAGGCGGGGATGGAAGACGACGCCGACGGAGTCGTCCATGCCGCGGATGAGCTTGAAGCGGGTGCGGGCCCGCACGGTGTTGC
>JAEEGF012442767.1_pt1 | contig 24527 bp, 17 predicted proteins | sample 9134171 | NCBI WGS metagenome assembly JAEEGF01 (sample SAMN16246542, study PRJNA631951) | gut metagenome | biome: gut microbiome; feature: rumen; material: AP-attached | host: Bos | place: Iran: Karaj | collected 2018-10
GCCTGCCCAAGCGTTCCCTACTACGAGCACCATGAGTGCCAGCAGTAAGGGTCTTAGTAAATTCTTTTTCATTTGCTTGTTGTTAGTAATTTATTTTTGCGCCTTCTGGTCCGTGAGCGCTTGTTATTTGGTTTTCAGCTTTTTAGCTTCTTTCGTCTGTGCCAGTCTGCGGACCTATTGTTGCCTCCCAGTCTTAGTGGTGAGGCCAGATGTGGCACGTAGTTCGTCGTTGTTTCTCTCTCAGTGTTTAGAGATTCGTTTCTCTTTTTTAATGGTTTGTTTTTTAAGTTAATAATATGATAGGTAACTAACTATAATTGTTTTTCTTCCAGCATATAGGTAACACCATAGTTTTTAGTAGGGCAAAAATAAGAAAAAAGCCGATACCACACCTTATTTAATATGATTATTTAACTTTTTTTGTTTTTGCATCCAGCCTCTTACTGTTTGGTCTGAAAAGCGAGCGCATACATGCGCATTTGCTTCACCATTGCCACGAGTCCGTTGCTGCGTGTGGGTGAAAGATGCTCTTTTAAGCCGATTTCATCGATGAAATAGAGGTCGGCATCGAGTATTTCCTGCGGTGTGGCATCGCTCAGCACGCGGATGAGGAGTGTCACGATGCCTTTTACGATGAGTGCGTCGCTTTCAGCTGAAAAATGCACGATTCCATCGGTGTAGTCGGCCTGCAGCCACACGCGGCTCTGGCAGCCGTCGATGAGGTTCTGCTCTGTCTTGTAACGCTCGTCGAGGGGCTCCTGCTCGTTGCCCATGTCGATGAGCAGTTGATACTTGTCCATCCAGTCGTCCAGACCGGAGAACTCTTCGATAATCTCGTCTTGTCGTTCGTTGATTGTCATGGTGGTTGTGATTTTTTTCTGGGGGGTGGGGGAAGTGGGTAATGTGGGTGAAGTGGGTGATGTGGGTGTTGTGGGTGGTTAGGGAGGAGTAAGCTTGAACAGCTTGTCGCTGGGTCTGATCTTGCCCGTTACGGGTATGGCCACGCGAGTGCCTTGAGGCGCCTCTTCTACGGGATTGCCGTCGTTGTCGTGAATCTCGGTGGCGGTGAGGTACATCACGCCGGTGGTGGGACCTGTTACTAATAGCTTGTCGCCCAGCTTGAAGGTGGTGGCTTCCACTGTGAACTCGGCCACACCAAGACGGGAGAAGTATTTTACGCCTTTGCCTACATACACCTTGCGCTCAGTGGCATTCGAGCCGTAGCTTTTGTTCCACTCGCCCAACAGCTGACCTTGATAGTAGCCGTCCCAGAAGCCACGGTTGAAGACGCGTGCCAGACGCTCGTCCCAGTCGTCTTTCTTCTCTTCGGTGAAGGTGCCGTCGAGCACCGACTGTATGGCTTCCTTGTAGCACTTCACTACCGTATAGACATATTCAGGGCCTCGGGCGCGTCCTTCAATCTTGAACACGCGCACACCGCTGTTCATCATTTTGTCGATGAAACGGACGGTTTTTAGGTCCTTCGGACTCATAATGTACTTATTGTCTATCTCCAGTTGGTTGCCCGTCTCGTTGTCGGTGACGGTGTAGCTGCGACGGCAAATCTGCACACACTCACCACGGTTGGCTGAGCGGTTGGCATTGTCGAGGCTCATGTAGCACTTGCCTGAGATGGCCATGCAGAGTGCACCGTGACAGAACATCTCTATGCGCACCAGTTGTCCTGAGGGGCCGCAGATGTGCTCTTCCTCAATGTGGCGGTAGATGTCGGCCACCTGTTCCATGCGAAGCTCTCGGGCGAGGACCACCACGTCGGCAAACTGTGCGTAGAACTTCAGCGCCTCGACGTTCGATATGTTGAGTTGTGTGGAGAGGTGCACCTCCACGCCCACCTTTCTGCAGTACTGCATCACGGCCACGTCGCTGGCAATGATGGCAGAGATGTCGGCATCGTGAGCAGCGTCAATGATTTGTCGCATCAGCTCCAGGTCTTCCTGATAGATGATGGTGTTCACCGTGAGGTAGCTCTTCATGCCATGTTCATTGCAGGTGGCGGCTATCTCTCGCAGGTCGTCGATGGTGAAGGTCGAGGCCGAGTGGGCACGCATGTTCAGCTTCTCAATGCCGAAGTAGATGCTGTCGGCACCAGCCTGGATGGCAGCTGCCAAGGATTCGCGACTGCCGACGGGGGCCATGATTTCGTAGGAACCCAGCCCCAGCCCCTCCCCAGGTGAGGGGAGGCTGGATAGATTTGTTGGGTGAGCGTTCTTTATGTTTTTATTTTCTGTCATGTATCTTTACTTTTATGTTTCTTTTCTATCTAAACTCCCCTCCCCTGGGGAGGGGTTGGGGGTGGGTTCTTGGGTGTTTGTGGGTGCGGTGGGATGTCTATTACAGTAGTGGAGAGAAAAGTCTGGTGAGGCTTTCCCATAGGGCTACTGCGAATCCTGGTTGCATGCGGTCGGGCAGTTCGGTAAGGTCAACTGACTGTTGCTCGTCGGCCAGATAGATGTCGCGCAGCTGACAGGCGGCCTCCCTACCATAGAAGAAGGTGTTGGCCTCGAAGTTGCTCTCTAATGAGCGGAAATCGATGTTTGTTGATCCGCATGTGGCGATACAGTCGTCGCACACCATCATCTTTGAGTGCAGGAAGGCTGGCTTGTAGAGCGACACCTTGATGCCCGCCTCTACCATCTCGCGCAGATAGCTGCGGCTGGCCCATTGCGTGAGCCATGCGTCGCCGTGTAGCGGCACGAGCAGGCGTATGTCAACCCCTGTTGAGGCAGCAGTCTTCAGTGCAAAGAGCACGATGCTCGTTGGGAGGAAGTAGGGTGTTTCAATATAGACGTACTGCTTGGCATTCATGATGATATCGACGTAGCCCTGCATGATTTCGGGCATGGGCGACGATGGTCCGCTGGTGACGGTCTGCACAGGGCATTCAGGGAAGTCGTTGTCCTCAATGGGCGGATAGAACCTTTTATCGTTGAGCAGCACCCGACTGGTGAAGTGCCAGTCCACGGAGAAGGCGCGTTGCATGGAGTAGACCCCCTGTCCCTCGACGCGTACCATCGTGTCGCGCCAGCCCAGCTGCCGTTGCTTCTTTTTCTTCTTGCCGCCGTTCACGTATCGCACAGCAATGTTCATGCCCCCTATGTAGCCTATTCGTCCGTCGATGACGATAATCTTACGGTGGTTGCGGTAGTTGGCCTTGCTGGTGAGTCGCGGGAAACGCACCGGCATGAACGGTGTCAGCTGTATGCCTTCATTCTGCATGCGGCGGAAGAAACTGTTCTTCACGCTCCAGCACCCCACGTCGTCGTAGATGATGCGCACCTCCACTCCCTGTCGGGCCTTGTCGATGAGGGCATCGCTGACGAGCTGTCCCAGTGCATCGTCTTCGAAGATATAGATGTCGATGTGTATGTGCTCCTTGGCTGCAGCGATGTCGCTGAGCAGTGCCGGGAAGAACTGGTAGCCGCTGGTCATGAAATCCACCTTATTCTTATAGAAGGGCAGTGCCAGGCTTTGGTTGATGAACAGTTCTATGACGGGCTTTTGGTTCTCAGGCAGTGCCGTGTTTCTCGACTCCACAAGTTTGAAGAGCGAGCTGCGCGAGAGGGCATCGAGCGAGCGTCGGTTCACCATGCGCTTTCGCCGTGTGTTAACGCCAAAAAAGATGTAGGCCAGTATGCCGATGATGGGTATGAAGTAGATCACGAGCGCCCAAGCCATTGTTTTCGCAGGCTGCCGGTTGTCCATGACCACATGGATGATCGCCAGGATGGCGAACACCTGATTGATCAGGAATATGAGGTTGGTCATGCTCATGATGTTCTTCGTTGCTTTATTTGATGTCAATCAGTTTGTGAGTCTGCAGGGAGAGTTGCCACTGTGGGTGTGTCTTTATATAGTCTATGCACTCGTGCAGCAGCCGCGCGTTCTGCTCGGTATGGCCCGTGTCGCAGGGCTGGAGGTATAGGAGAGGCTTCTTCAGGGGGAAAGGGACGAACTGGCTTAGGAGGTCTTCGGGATTGGTGATGCCGTCGAAGATGATCTTGATTTCGTGGGGGGTGAGGGAGATGTGGGGGAAGTGGGTGTCGTGGGGTAGGTGGGTGATGTTGGTGATGTGGGCGGGCTTGGGAGAGATGGTGAGCCAGTCGAGGTTACGGGGAGCAGGACGGGTGCCGTTGCTTTCCATCGCCACTTCGTAGCCGTGCTGGTGCAGCTGGTCCACGAACGCTTCGTCGGCCTGTAGCGTGGGCTCGCCACCGGTGAGCACTACGAAACGGGCAGGATAGGGGGCTATGGCCGTGATGATGTCATCGGTGGTCATCTCGCGATAACTATCGAACTCGGTGTCGCAAAATGAGCAACGCAGGTTGCAGCCCGCAAAGCGGATGAAGATGGCTGCACGCCCCGTATTGCGCCCCTCGCCCTGCAGCGAGTAGAATATTTCGTTTCCTCTGAAGCTCTTCATCTTTCCTTCTTCATCGTTCATCTTCCTCATAGGTGGCAATGTTGCCCTCGCTCTCCTGCACCACGGCTTTGTAGCACTCAGGCACCTGTTCAGTGCACCACCGTGCTATGTTCTCGGCGGTGGGGTTGAAGGGCAGCACATCGTTCAGGCACTGATGGTCGAGCGGACCCTTGATTTTCCGTTTCAGTTCGCTGAAGTCAACCACCATGCCGTTCTTGTTCAGCTCGCGTGCGCGGCAGTACAGCGTGATGATCCAGTTGTGACCATGCATGCGGGTGCACTTGCTCTCGTAGTCGAGCGTGAGGTGATGGCTGGCTGAAATCTCTATTTTCTTTTCTATGTAGTACATGGGTTGTGGGTTATTATTCTTTTTTGGGGCTAATGGGGCTGATGGGGCTGATGGGTTATGTGACAATGAGGTCGCTGCCCAGTTTCTTGGCGAGCATGTTGCGAAGCTCTTGGGTTTCCTTGTAGTCCTTCATGAGCTGCATCATGTTGTTCATGTCGCCAGTGGCTTGGCGCAGTTGTAACTGAATTTTTCTGAGGTGCTGCTCCACGATTTCGAGACGGTAGTCCATGATGAGGTGTAGCACGCGCTGTCGCAGACTGTCCTCACGCGGCTGCATCACGAACCGACCACCTAACTGGTGGCGGTCGATGGCCAAATGAGTGGCATGGCGGCTCACCTCTATGTCGGGATGGCTGCAGAAGTAGGTCTCGGCCTTGAAGCCCGGTTCCTTGCAGTGGGCCACGGCCTCGGCCAGAATCTGATTGTTCAGGGGTGATGCAAACTGAAGGCCGTCCTGAGAGAGGTCGAAGTCTATATACTCAGCCACACTCAACGAGATGTGCTGTCCGTCGTCGGTCTCTATGTCGTCGTAGATAATCTCTTCACCGTGGCGCACCACCTCGCGGATGAGGAGCTGCTCTAACATACCCCCGTGGGACCCAGCACCCTGGGACCCACCACCCTGGGACCCACCCCCAACCCCTCCCCAGGGGAGGGGGGATTGGGTAGTGTTGCTGGTGTCAGGGGAGGAACTATTCAGACTCCCCTCCCTTGGGGAGGGGTTGGGGGTGGGTGTTTGTGTTGTTGCATTCCTTATATACTTGTTCATCTCGGCCACGAGGGTCTGCTCCTTCATGCCGATGCGCTGTGAGAAATCGGTGAGATAGGTTGAACGCAGAATCTGGTCGGGAATGACTGATATGCTCTTCACAATGCTGCCGATGGCCTCGGAGCGTTTCACGGGGTCTGTGACGTTCTCCACTGTGAGCCTGCTCTTGAAGGTGATGAAGTCGGTCTGGTGCTCGTCGATGTATCGGCGCAGCTCGTCGGACGAGTGCTTGCGTGCGAACGAGTCGGGGTCGTCGCCGTCGGGCAACAGTAGTACTTTGATGTTCATGCCCTCTGAGAGCAGCATGTCGGTGCCTCGCATGGCCGCGTGTATGCCTGCCTCGTCGCCGTCGTAGAGCAGCGTGATGTTCTGTGTGAAGCGGTGCAGCATGTGTATCTGGTGCATGGAGAGCGCCGTGCCGCTGTTGGCCACCACATTCTCAATGCCAGCCTGGTGCATGGCTATCACGTCGGTATAGCCCTCTACCATGAACACGCGGTCTTCCTTGACGATGGCGCGCTTGGCCTGGTAGATGCCGTAGAGCTCGCGCTCCTTATGGTAGATCTCGCTCTCGGGCGAGTTCACGTATTTCTGCGCCACGCCCTTGGTGCGCGAGTCCAGGAGTCGTCCGCCGAAGGCCACCACCTTGCCGCTGATGTTCAGCCAGGGGAAGATGACGCGGCCACGGTAGCGGTCGGTCAACTGAGCGTTTGGGGCTGAAGGCTGAGAGGTATGGTTAGACTCATTCTCGGTTCTTTCGTAGCACAAGCCTGTTTTTACCAGAAATTCAGGCTTATAACCGGCCTTGACGGCTGCCTGTGCCATGGCATCGCGCTTGGGCAGCGCAAAGCCCAGTTGGAATTTCTCGATGATGTCGTCGCGTATGCCACGGCTGCGGAAGTACTGTCTGCCGATGGCCACACCGTCGGGGTCGTTCTTCAGCACATCGTGGAAATAGTTCATGGCCCACTCGTTGACTACAAACATCGACTCGCGTTCGCTCTGCTCCTGTCGTTGCTCGTCGGTGAGTTCCTTCTCCACCACCTCGATGTTGTATTTCTTGGCCAGCCAGTGCAGAGCCTCGGGGTAGGTGATCTGCTCGTGCTCCATGAGGAAACTGACGGGTGTGCCGCCTTTTCCGCACACAAAGCAGTGGCAGATGTTCTTGGCAGGCGACACCATGAACGACGGGTTGCGGTCGTCGTGGAACGGGCAAAGTCCTTTGTAGTTGACGCCGCTCTTGCGCAACGTCACAAACTCGCCCACCACGTCAACGATGCGTGCTGCATCAAGGATTCTGTCAACTGTCGCTCTGTCTATCATAGTTTATATTTTGGTTCGCGTGCGTGTAATTGGGCTGCAAAGGTAATATAAAAAATTGAAAATTGAAAATTGAAAATTGAAAATTGGAGATTGATGATTAAAAAATGGAGATTGGAGCTTGAAAATGAAGCTTGAAATGGTGTGTCCTTATTTAGACACATCCCCCTCCAAAACTCGCGTCAAAATCAGCAAACGGTCAAGTGCTTTCAAATTTGCGAGTTTTGGACGGTTTTGTAACTTGCTGTAATACAGCAAGATACCGAACGGTGCTGTGCGTAATGCCTTCTGGGCCAGACGGTTAGCGCGATTTAGGCTCTTTCACGATGAGGTTTAGGATAGATGGTGGCACCATTTAGGTTAGATCGTTACACGAAATAACCTAAATCACGATGTGATATGTCCAAGATTGCATCGTGATTTAGGTTGAAATATGCTATGTCTCTGGCTAAAAGTGTGCGTAAAAGAATCTACGTTTTTCGATGAAATGGGCTAAAAAATGCAGGAATAATGGTAAAAAGTGATAATAGTGAACACTGAATTTTGCTACAGAACAATGAAAATTGACCAAAATGCGGCCAAAAAAGTGTTAATAAAACCTACTTTTCGATTTTTTGTGGTCGTTTTTTAGGGGGTCTTATTTAGACAAACTTTCATCGGTGGAAAGGCCCATTTCGCGTGCTTTCTGTATGAGCAGTTGCATGAGTGCTTCGCGTTCGTTCTCCACGCGGTTGTCGAGCACAGCGTCCTTCAGCGTCTGTTTCAGAGTGCCTACCTCACGTGAGGGCTTCAGGTGGAACATCTGCATGATTTCGTTGCCGTCGATCACGGGCTGTAACAAACGTTTGTAGTCCTTCTCCTTCAGGTCGGCCAGTTTTGTGCGCACCATGCGGAAATTCTCCAAGAACATCTTCTTGCGCATCTCGTTCTTCGAAGTGATATCGGCCTCGCAGAGTGTCATGAGGTCGTCGATGTCGTCGCCCGCATCGCTGAGCAGTCGGCGTACGGCAGAGTCGGTCACCTCGTTGTCGGCTATGACCTGTGGTCGCATGTGCATGTCCACCAGCTTCTGCACATACCTCATCTCGCCCCCCATAGGCAGTTTCAGTCTGCGGAAAATATGTTCCACCATCTTTGCTCCCACGATGTTATGGTTGTGGAAGGTCCATCCCACGGCGGGGTCCCACCGCTTCGTCTTTGTCTTGCCGATGTCGTGGAGGAGGGCTGCCCACCTTAGATAGAGTGTAGAGTGTAGAGTGCAGAGTGTAGAGTTTGCTACCGCGCCAGTTTTTTCATCTGAAGAGCCCTGCGGAGCGGTAGCAAACTCTACACTCTGCGCTCTACACTCTACACTCTTAATAACATTCTCCAGCACCTCCAGTGTGTGATAGAAGTTGTTCTTATGAGCGCGGCCATTCCTTTGTTCCACGATGTCGAGGGCCGCCAGTTCGGGCAGAATGAGCAGCAAGAGGCCAGAACGTTGCAGGTATTCGAAGCCGATGCTGGGGTGGGGGGCCATGATGATTTTGTTGAGCTCCACGATGATGCGCTCGCTGCTCACGATTTTGATGCGGTCGGCCATGCGTTCCAGTGCCTCAAAGGTCTCGTCCTCAATCTGGAAGTTCAACTGTGTGGCAAAGCGTATGCAGCGCATCATGCGTAGGGGGTCGTCGCTGAAGGTCACCTCGGGGTCGAGCGGTGTGGCGATGATGCCGTCTTCCAGGTCGGCCAGTCCGTTGAACGGGTCCACCAACTCTCCGAAGCGTCCTTTATTCAGACAGATGGCCATTGCGTTGATGGTGAAGTCGCGCCTGTTCTGGTCATCCTCGAGTGTGCCGTCCTCTACGATGGGCTTGCGTGAGTCATGGCTATAGCTCTCGCGGCGGGCTCCCACGAACTCCACTTCTAACCCATCATTCACTTTCACCTGTGCCGTTCCGAAGTTCTTGAACACGCTGAGATGGGCGCGTCGGCCCAGCATGTTTTTCAGCTCTTTGGCTACCTTGATGCCGCTGCCTACCACCACCACGTCGATGTCGTCGCAGGGGCGTTCCAGGAAAATGTCGCGCACATAGCCGCCCACCACGTAGCACTCGACGCCCAGTCGGTCGGCTGCATCGCTGATGAGGTGGAATATCTTTTGGTCCAGTATGCTGGCCAGTTCTTCGTCGGAATAAAGTTTCATGTCTTGCTGATTGGAATGGGGAAAACTAATGAGCCAGAGCTCTTGTTGCGCATGCAAAGGTACGAAAAGAATAATGTTTGGATTGTGCAAACATTCCGAATTAAGTATTTTTAATGACTAATCACACGGTATGTGGGCGGTTGTTCGGTCTTTTTTCACTAATTTTGCACCCACTATAGCCGATTCTTGATGAAAAATTGACAACAGCGTGAAGCCATTACGTTTTCTTTTTCTGATGATGACTCTCCCCTTCTGCACTGGTGCGCAAGCGGCGGGAGAGGGAGGGTGGCCCGAGGGGGCTCATAGGGCTTATGAGGCTAATGGGGCCTATGGGGCCAATAAGGCCAATAAGCCCAACTCCTATGACCTTACCCTTCCTGCTCCGAAGCTGGACCTGAAGTTTTGGAAGAACCGGACGAACCCCGAGGTGAAACGCTATCGTTTCTGGGACGACATGAACTTTGCCGGTCTGCCTCTGTTCGTGGCAGGCTTAGCCATTAAGGGCGAGAAAGATGCCTATCGCCAGAACTACGAAGACCCGCTCCACACGAACACGCGTTTGGTGCCCCATTTCGAGACATCAATAGACAACTACCTGCAATACTTCGGACCTGCCCTGACCGTTGCCCTGAAGCTCGGCGGTGTGGAAGGGCGTTCCAGTTGGCCCCGACTGCTCGCCACGACAGCCATCGGCTATGGTACGATGGCGGTGCTGGTGAACAGTATCAAATATACTGTCAAGGAGCGGCGCCCCGACAACAGCTCCTACAACTCATGGCCCTCGGGCCATACGGCCACCTCGTTTGTAGGTGCCACCATCCTGCATAAGGAGTATGGACTGACGCGCTCGCCCTGGTACTCAGTACTGGGCTACTCTGTAGCAACGGCTACCGGTGTAATGCGCGTGTTGAATAACCGCCACTGGGTGAGCGATGTGCTCTCAGGAGCAGGCATCGGCATCCTCTCTACCGAGCTGGCATACGCCCTCACTGACGTTATCTTCAAGGAAAAAGGCCTGTTGCGCAACGACCTGGAACGCTCCGACGTTTCGCCCTCGTTCTTCTCACTTTCGGTGGGACTGGGACTGGGACGGCAGTCACTCAACTTCACCCCTGCCGACGTGGTAGGCAAGAACGTGGGAGCAACCGACTTCAATGTTTACAGCATGGGGGTGGACTTCCAGACGGCTACCACCATTGACGTGGAAGGCGCCTACTTCCTCAATAAATATATAGGTGTGGGCGGACGGCTTCGCGTCAGGGGGCTGAGAGCCCGGCAGTGGAGCGATCTGGCGGCTCACATGGAGACCGATTTCCAGAAGTTTGAACAGAAGGTGGCCAGTCATTATCTGAAGGAGCATCCTTTCTTGACCGATACAGAGCTCGCCGCCAAAGTGCAGGGCATGCGCAGCGAAATCAGCAACATTGCTACGACCAAGGACATAGAGGTGGTGAGCAATCACCTGAGCGAGTTCTCGGCTTCGTTGGGAGGCTTCTTCAACCTGCCGCTGGGGCGCCGCTTCGCCCTTGGTGCCAAACTGCTCGGCGGACGGAGCGTGATGCAGGAACTGGCCATCAGCGCACACTTTGCCGGAAACGTGAGAAAGGTGGACTACAACATGCAACTGGATAACGGCAAGGTGACCAAGCTCGAAATCACGGATGTGGCACCCAACGGGCAGACCTATGACGTGCAGTGGGACTTCCTCACACTTGGCGGCAGTAGTCAGTTTACGTGGGGCTCAGGAGTCTCTTGTTCCTATCACTACAAGTCCAACTTTGTATGGAAAGTATTTCTTGACTATGACTTCACCCGGCGCACCTTCGACCTGCACTACGACCCCTACCACTTCGTCAGCCAGGCTGTATCGGGAATTGAGTTGCTGAACGATGCTATGGGAGTGGACCTGACTCCCACTGACTATCGCATCAAGCGTAATATGCACCTCTTCACGTTGGGCGGCACGTTTGCCGTTAGTTTCTAAGCCTTATGGGCCCCATAAGCCCTATATGCCTTATAAGCCCTATAAGCCCCATTATAAAAAAACAATCCTCATGAAAAGAACAATCCCTCTATTGATGCTCTCGACAGTCCTTCTGCTGTCGGCATGCAGTCACTCGCGCAGGGCAGAGATCGATGCACGAAAAGCAGCCCTGAAACAGAAGCAAGATTCAGCACTCGTGGCCTCGCAGGAGCGCCTGGCTCAAGTTGACAGTCTGCTGGAACAGGCCAAACAGGAACACGACCGCCAGCATGAGTGGGTGATGGCTCACAGCACTAAGCTCAATGACCAGTCGCCCGAGGTGCTGCGCCTGAACCAGTTGCGGGCTCATCGCGACTCCCTGCAAGTGGAATGGGAGACGCTCGGCGCCAAGATCAAGTACATTCGCAAACGGCAGGCCGAAAGCGACTCCGTCTATGGCGAAAAATAGGAAGAGATTATAGTAAAAAACTGAAAAACAAGGGAGGAGAGAGCAAATTATTCACTTTTCACTTCTCTCTCTTCACTCTTTTTTGTAACTTTGCACCCAAATTTCGAAATTTACACATTATTTTATTATGGCACAAGAAGACGTTTTTAAGAAAATCGTGTCGCACTGCAAGGAGTACGGATTCGTGTTTCCCTCAAGCGACATCTATGACGGACTGGGCGCAGTATATGACTACGGACAGAACGGTGTGGAACTGAAAAACAACATCAAAGAATACTGGTGGAAATCGATGGTACTGCTCCATGAGAACATCGTGGGCATTGACTCAGCCATCTTCATGCATCCCACCATCTGGAAGGCTTCAGGTCACGTTGATGCCTTCAATGACCCCCTCATAGACAACCGCGACTCGAAGAAACGCTATCGTGCCGACGTGCTCATTGAGGACCAGATAGCCAAGTACGACGAGAAGATTCAGAAGGAAGTGGAAAAGGCCCGCAAGCGCTTCGGCGACTCCTTCGATGAGGCTAAATATATGGAGACCAGCGAACGTGTGAAGGAGACCAAGGAGAAGCGTGACGCGCTGCATGCCCGCTATGCTGCTGCCATGCAGGGACCCGACCTGGAGGAACTGAAGCAGATTATCCTTGACGAGGAGATCGTATGCCCCATTAGCGGCACCCGCAACTGGACCGATGTGCGCCAGTTCAACCTCATGTTCTCAACCGAGATGGGCGCTTCGGCAGACGGCTCGATGAAGGTCTATCTGCGTCCGGAGACGGCACAGGGCATCTTCGTGAACTATCTGAACGTGCAGAAGACTGGTCGCATGAAGATTCCGTTCGGCATTGCCCAGATAGGCAAGGCTTTCCGCAACGAGATTGTGGCCCGTCAGTTCATCTTCCGTATGCGCGAGTTCGAGCAGATGGAGATGCAGTTCTTCGTAGCACCCGGCACTGAGTTGGAGTGGTTCCCCAAGTGGAAGGAGACCCGCATGAAATGGCACCAGAACCTGGGCTTCGGTGCTGAGAACTACCGTTTCCACGACCACGACAAACTGGCCCACTATGCCAATGCCGCTACCGACATCGAGTTCAAGATGCCGTTCGGCTTCAAGGAGGTGGAGGGCATTCACAGCCGTACCAACTTCGACTTGTCGCAGCACGAGAAATACTCCGGCAAGAGCATCAAATACTTCGACCCGCAGACCAACGAGAGCTACACCCCGTACGTCATTGAGACTTCTATTGGCGTGGACCGTATGTTCCTCTCCATCATGTGTCATGCATACGAGGAGGAGAAGCTGGAGAATGGCGAGACACGCGTGGTGCTGAAGTTGCCCGCAGCGCTGGCTCCTGTGAAGCTGGCCGTGATGCCGCTGGTAAAGAAAGACGGTCTGCCCGAGAAGGCTCGCGAGATTGTGAACGACCTGAAGTTCCACTTCAATACACAGTATGACGAGAAAGACTCCATCGGCAAGCGCTATCGCCGTCAGGATGCCATCGGCACACCTTACTGCGTGACCGTTGACCACGATACACTCAACGATGGTTGCGTTACCCTGCGCTTCCGCGACACAATGGAGCAGGAGCGTGTGAAGATCAGCGAACTGGCCTCTATCATCGAGGACAAGGTGAGCATCGCTTCGCTGCTGAAGAAGCTCTAAGAAACAAGGAGACTCTCCCCCTAACCCCCTCCCTGCGAGGGAGGGGGTTAGATAGAAATGAAAAGAAAACAGATAAGATGAAGGAAAAGCTTCTAAAGCATCTGAAAGTTATTGTCTATATACTCCTCCCCTTGGTTGGGGGAGGGTGGTTGGGAGCCGCCTGTAGCAAGAACGACGCTACTACCGATGAACATGCCAATTGGAAAGAGCGCAACGATGTGTTCTTCGCATCGTTGGAAGACTCGCTCGCAAGGGGCATTGGTACATGGCGGAAGCTGCCGAGCTACTCGAAGACTCCGAAGAGCAACACCGACTACGTGTATGTGAAGGTGATTCCTACCGGACAGGAGACGGGGCAGACCACAAGTCCTTCCTATAACGATTCCGTAAGACTGAGTTATGAGGGCCGGCTCATGCCTACCGCCATTCCTCTCACCGGAAAAGGATTCGCAGACGGGGCGGTGTTCGATACAACCATCTTCGGCAGCTACAATCCACTGACCAATGCGACTGTGAAATTCAAGGTGTCGGCACTGGTCAATGGACTGTCCACTGCACTGCTCTACATGCATAGGGGCGATACATGGCTTGTCTATATCCCATACACCTTGGGCTATAACGACAAAGCCGACAATACGAAGATTCCAGCCTATAGCACGCTCATCTTCCAAGTGACGCTCCACGACTTTGCTACAGAGGGCAACAAGCTGCCTAAGATGTGAGACACATCGGTCACTTAATGATAGAATATTGTGGAAGACAGTAAACAAGAACTGCTGAGCACCATACGATATCCTGACGACTTGCGAAAACTTGAGGTCGATCAGTTGCCGCAGCTATGTGATGAGTTGCGCGAGGATATCGTGAAGGAATTGTCGGTCAACCCGGGCCATCTGGCTTCAAGCCTTGGCGTGGTGGAGCTGACGATTGCCCTTCACTATGTGTTCAACACGCCGGAAGACCGCATCGTGTGGGACGTGGGACATCAGGCCTATGGCCACAAGATACTGACAGGAAGGCGCGAACAGTTTAAGACCAACCGCAAACTGCACGGACTGAAGCCCTTCCCCTCGCCAGAGGAAAGTCCTTACGACTCGTTCATTTGCGGACATGCCTCAAACAGCATCTCGGCAGCACTCGGCATGGCTGTGGCCGCCTCACAGTTGTCACCGACACGCGCTAAGTCAATAAGAAAGGTGGTAGCTGTGATTGGCGATGGTGCCATGAGCGGTGGTCTGGCTTTTGAGGGGCTCAATAATGTGTCGAGCTCGCCCAATGACATGCTCATCATTCTCAACGACAACAACATGTCGATAGACCTTGCCGTAGGCGGCATGAAGCAGTATTTACTGGGACTGAGCACCAATGAGACTTATAATTCCCTGCGCTTCAAGGCTTCACAGTGGCTGCGCTCAAAGGGCATGCTGCAAGAAGACAGACGCAAGGGACTCATCCGACTGACCAATGCCATCAAGAGCGCCATCTCGCAACAGCAGAACATTTTTGAAGGCATGAACATACGCTACTTCGGACCGTTCGACGGGCACAACGTCAAGGAACTGGTGCGTATCCTGCGACAGCTGAAGGACATGAAAGGCCCGAAGCTGCTTCATCTGCATACGAAGAAAGGACACGGCTATGCCCCTGCCGAGGACTATACACCGATATGGCATGCCCCTGGAAAGTTCGACCCTGTAACAGGTGAACTGATCAAGAGCGACTCGACGGGAAAGCCCCCCAAGTTCCAGGATGTCTTTGGTGAGACACTGCTTGAACTGGCGCAGATGAACGACAGAATAGTAGGTGTTACACCCGCCATGCCTACAGGCTGTTCCATGAACATCATGATGCAAGCCTTGCCCGAACGCACTTTCGACGTGGGCATTGCCGAAGGTCATGCTGTCACTTTCTCGGCTGGAATGGCTAAGGACGGCCTGCTGCCATTCTGTAATATCTATAGTTCCTTCGCGCAACGCGCGTACGATAATATTATTCACGACGTAGCCATTCTACGCTTGCCTGTGGTGCTATGTCTGGATCGTGCCGGACTCGTGGGCGAAGACGGACCTACGCATCATGGCGCCTTCGACTTGGCTTATCTGCGCCCCATCCCTAATCTCACAATTTGTTCGCCCATGGACGAGCATGAGCTGCGAAAACTCATGTTCACCGCCCAACTGCCTGACAAGGGTCCGTTCGTTATCCGCTATCCACGTGGTTGCGGGGTGCTGGTGGACTGGCGCTGTCCGTTGGAGGAAATCAAAGTGGGAACAGGACGAAAGCTGAAGGACGGCGAGGACGTGGCTGTGCTTTCCATCGGACCAGTGGGCAACAATGCTGCTCTGGCTGTAGAAGGTACGAAAGCCGCCCATTACGACATGCGTTTCCTGAAACCCCTCGACGAGGATATCCTCCACGAGGTGGGGCAGCGGTTCCGTAAAGTTGTCACCGTGGAGAATGGTGTGCGCAACGGAGGTCTTGGCTCTGCCGTGCTGGAATGGATGAGCGACCACGGCTATCAGCCTCAGGTGGTGCGTCTGGGCCTGCCCGACGAGTTCGTGGAGCACGGAACAGTACAACAACTGCTGGAGATTGTCGGACTTGACGTGGAGAGCATCAGTAGGGAAATTCGCAATTCTGAATTCTAAATACTCAGTTCATGAAGATAGTCATTGCCGGTGCAGGTGCCGTAGGAACTCATTTGTCGAGACTGCTATCGACGGAGAAGCACGACTGTGTGCTCATCGACGACGATGAGGAACGATTGGGGGGTATTGATACGAACTACGATATCTTGGCTATCAACGGGCAGCCTACAAGCATCAAGACCCTGAAAGATGCCGGTACGGGTGATGCCGACCTGTTTGTGGGGGTCACTCCACAGGAGAGCACTAATATCACAGCTTGCATACTGGCTCATGCAATGGGGGCGAAGAAGACGGTGGCTCGCATCGATAACTACGAATACCTGTCTCCCTCAAATGAGGCTTTTTTCAAGAATCTGGGCATCGACTCACTCATCTATCCTGAGGTGCTGGCAGCACAGGACATCATCAGCGGACTGAAACTCTCATGGGTGCGACAACGATGGGATGTGCACGAGGGCGCCTTGGTGTTGTTGGGTGTGAAGCTGCGAGAGACGGCAGAGATTCTGAACCAACCGCTGAAAGACTTGTGCGGACCTGACGACCCCTATCATATCGTGGCCATCAAGCGAGGCGACGACACCATCATACCCAGTGGTCTGGACGAGCTGAAAAATTTGGATTTGGCCTACTTCATGACCACGGTGGAGTATATCCCCTATATCAGGAAAATCGTAGGCAAGGAACATTACGACGATGTGCAGAACGTGATTATCATGGGAGGCGGCAAGACCGCCGTAAGGGCTGCACTCACCTTGCCTGAATATATGAATCTGAAAATCATTGAGCGCGATGCTGACCGTTGCGAGCGACTGAACCAGTTGTTGGCTGAGACCGATACAATGGTGATTCACGGCGACGGGCGCGATCTGGCGCTGTTGCAGGAGGAAAATATCAAGAACACGCAGGCTTTCGTGGCCCTGACCGATAATGCCGAGACAAATATCCTGGCATGTCTGACGGCTAAGAAACTGGGGGTGCGCAAGACCATTGCCATGGTTGAGAATCTCGACTATGTGTCGATGGCAGAAGGACTCGATATAGGTACCATTATCAATAAGAAGACGATTGCAGCCAGTCACATCTTCAAGATGATGCTGAAGGCTGATGTGCGTAACATGAGATCACTGATGATGGTTGATTCCGACGTGGCTGAGTTCGTGGCTGCTGAAGGCTCCAGAGTGACGCGCAAACAGGTGAAAGAACTTGGACTGCCCTTCGGAGTGACCATTGGCGGACTGGTGCGCCAAGGCGAAGGCATTCTGGTTAGCGGTAACACGCAGATACAAACTGGCGACTCCGTTATGGTGTTCTGTCATAAGCATCAGCTAAGCAAAGTCGAGAAATATTTCAAAAAACAAGGAATCTTCTGATTGAAGATTGAAAATTGAAGATTGAAAATTGATCAATTGGCGCATCATATCGAAAATTATCGGCTCACTACTTTGCCTTGAAGCCTTCTTCATGCTGTGGTGTCTGCTCATGTCGTTCGTTTTTGAGGAGGACGATGTGTTGGCTTTTATGATGTCGTCGGCAATCACCTTCGGATGTGGATCCCTGTTTCTCTTCTTCGGTCGTACCGCTGAAAATGCTCTGTTGCGCCGCGATGCATACGTGGTGGTAGCGGCTATATGGGTGGTGTTTAGCGTCTTCGGCATGCTTCCCTTCGTTATTCACGGTTCGCTGAATAATCTCTCAGAAGCTTTCTTCGAGACCATGTCGGGATTCACGACCACTGGTGTCACCACTATCGACGACGTAGAGCGGCTGCCGCATGGCATCCTGTTCTGGCGTTCGCTGATGCAGTGGATAGGCGGATTGGGAATCGTGTTCTTCACCATCGCACTGTTGCCCTCGTTGGTTGGCGGTAGCGTCAAAGTCTTTGCTGCTGAGGCTACTGGTCCCATGCGCTCAAAGATGCACCCTCGACTGAGTACCACGGCCAAATGGATTTGGTCTGTCTATCTGCTGCTCACCATTGCCTGCGGACTGTCGTTCTGGGCTGCTGGTATGGAATGGTTCGATGCGCTCAACTATTCCATGACAACCACTGCCACGGGTGGCTTCTCGACGCATAACGGCTCAACAGTGTTCTTCAACTCCGTCACTATTGAGTATTTGGCCATTCTGTTCCAGTTTCTTGCTGGCATCAATTTCACCTTGTTATATATGTCAGTATTTCGGCTGAAGATAGGCTCTGTGGTGCGTAATTCAGAGTTTAAGTTCTATGCAGGGATGGTCATTGTGGCCACTCTCTTCATCATGTACATGCTCGTCACTCGCCTGCACTACCATTATGAGCCTGCGTTCCGTTCGGCTCTCTTCCAGGTGGTGTCGTTTGCCACCACAACTGGACTGTCCAACGACAATGCAGGAATGTGGCCTCCAGTCACGTGGGTGGTACTGGGCATCCTGATGTTTGTTGGAGCGTGTGCAGGCTCTACTACAGGTGGCTTTAAGTGCATTCGTCTCATCATGCTGTTCAAGGTGCTGCGTAATGAGTTCCGTCGCATTCTCCATCCCAGTGCCGTCATACCAGTCAAACTCAACGGTCAGAGCATTCCTCAGGAACGTCTGGTGTCGCTGTTTGCAGTCTTTCTGCTCTACATGGGCATGTTCTTTACTGTCACGGTAGTGATGAGCGTTTCGGGTATCGACATCACCAATTCGTTTACTATTGCCCTGAGTCTGGTAAGCAACACCGGAGCAGGTCTCGATACCAACATCGGTCCAGTCATGTCATGGGCCGACCTGAGCGACGGGCTGAAGTGGCTCTGTTCCTTCCTCATGCTGGTAGGTCGTTTGGAGATAATGGCAGTGCTTGTGCTCTTTACCAGAAGTTTCTGGAAAGATGTCTGAAGATTGGTTTGAGTGAGTTATTAGAGAACCTTTTTTGTAAGACCACTATACCTGCTAACTATAAACGATGAGACAACATACATTCCGTTTCCCTGTTAACAGACATAATCAGTCTCATCAGCTCACACTTCATACTATCGATGACGGACAAATCGTCCAGCGTGTCATGATTGACTGGGGTGGTTTGAGAGAGTCTTATGTTGAGCCCGTCAGTGGCAGACTACAGTAGAGATTATTCACCGCATCAATAGATATAATAATCAATAATTAAACCTTATACAGATGAAAAAAGTTTTTGCACTTGTGTTGTTGTTATTGTCAACAATAGCATCTATGGCGGCATTGAAAAGTCCTGATGGCCGCTTGAATGTGGACACAGAGCAGTCAGGTGGCAAGACCATGATTGTTATTAGAAATAATGATGGACAGTTGCTGTTGCGTGCCCAACTGGGACTTAAACTAACGCTTCTGGGTGATGCTTCAACTAAGGAAGCCCCTGCCGCGTCTAACTCTTTTGGCTTTTCAAAGCCTCAGTTGAAAAAGCTCTCTTATAGCATGCTTCGAGGCAAACAGCTGAAGGTAAAGAAGCAGTACACATCTTCGGTACTTTCATTCAGCGATGAACGTGGCACAGACTTAAATGTTGAGCTGCGCATATTCAATGACGGTGTAGCGTTCCGCTATGTATTGCCTGAAGAAGCTAATCGCGTGTTCAATGACGAGCTGACCGCTTTCGAACTGCCTTCAACAGCCCATCGATGGTTGCAGAAATATGTCACCAGCTATGAGGGCGATTTCCCTTATCAGGCAGAGTCAGGCAAGAAAGGCGAGTGGGGTTATCCTGCACTCTTCGAAACCAACGGCTTGTTCATTCTTCTTACAGAAGCCAATGCATCGCGCATGTATTGTGCCACACATCTTAATAACAATACCGATGCCAACTGGTATAAAGTAAACTACCCTCAGCAGTGGGAAGGACGTGGAAAGGGCGATGTGGAACCATCATGGAACGGTTCATGGCAGTCGCCTTGGCGTGTTGCCATAATAGGCAGTCTTGCCGATGTCGTTGAGTCAACATTGGTTGACGATGTTAGCGATGCCACTTCCATACCTGTGTCGAGCAAATGGATTAAGCCAGGTCGCGCCGCATGGCTTTACTGGGCTTACAACCATGGCACTAAGGACTATAAAACCTGTTGCCAGTATGTTGACCTTGCAAAAGAAATGGGGTGGGAGTATGTCCTGTTCGATTGGGAGTGGGATGCCATGACCAATGGCGGGCGACTTGAAGATGCTGTTGCTTATGCTCTTTCAAAAGGCATAAAGCCATGGATGTGGTACAACTCAGGTGGCGACCATACCTATGTGCGTGCCACACCTCTCGACCGCATGCTCACGCATAAGAATCGTGAAGAAGAGTTTGCATGGCTCAAGAGCCTTGGCGTGGTTGGTGTGAAAGTCGATTTCTTTGAGAGCGACAAGCAGATGATGATGAACTATTACCTTGACATTCTCGACGATGCAGCCAAGCATCAGATGATGGTTAACTTCCACGGTTGTACTCTGCCACGTGGCTGGAGCCGCACCTATCCTCATCTAATGTCGCAGGAGGCTGTCTATGGCGCTGAGCAATATAACAACAGTCCTTATATGACCTCCAATGGTTCGCGCATTAACTGCTTGCTTCCATATACTCGCAATGTGGTTGGTCCCATGGACTATACACCAGTGGCGTTCACCAATTCGCAGCATCCTCATAAAACCAGCTTCACCCACGAGCTGGCTCTGTCGGTAGCTTTTGAGTCGGGCGTACAGCATTGGGCTGATCGTCCCGAAGGTTTTCTTAATCTTCCTCCTGAAGCTAAGCAGCACATGAGTGATGTTCCTGCTGTTTGGGATGACACTCGCTTTGTAACAGGCTATCCTGGCGAATCGTTCGTGGTAGCACGTCGTAGCGGTAAAACGTGGTATGTTGCAGGTATCTGTTCTGATAAGTCGAACACTAATGATGCCAAACACCCCATTACACTTAGCGTTCCCCTTTCTTTCCTTGGAAAAGGAAACTATAACATGACCGCCTTTACCGATGGCGGCAAGCAAGAAGATATAGTTATTAATCACAGTAAGGTGAATAGTGAAAAATCACTTTCAATACCCTGTTTATCGGAAGGTGGATTTCTCCTGAAGATTCAGAAATAGTAGATATAACTCATAAAAAACGTATAGATAAATAAAAAAAGTGGTGCATGTTTCAAGGAAAAAGCAAATTTCTTCGTAACTTTGCACCACTTTTTTAATTCAAAACAGCGATAACTAGACATTTATGGGAGGCTTTTTTGGAACAATATCCACGAAGGATTGCGTAAACGATTTGTTTTACGGAACCGATTACAACTCACACTTAGGCACGCGACGTGCAGGTCTTGTCACGTTTGATAAAGAGCGTGGATTCAATCGTAGCATCCACTCGCTGGAGCGCGACTATTTCCGCTCGAAGTTTGAAGATGAGCTCCATCAGTTTGTAGGCTGCCAAGGTCTGGGTGTGATTAGTGACACCGACCCGCAGCCTATAATTGTAAACTCGCACTTGGGCCGCTATGCTGTTGTGACGGTCGCGAAGATCAATAATCTGCGTGAGATAGCCGACGAGTTGTTGGCTCAGCGCATGCATCTGAGTGAGATGTCGGCCAACAACATTAACCAGACCGAGCTCGTGGCACTGCTCATCAACATGGGCAACTCGTTTGTCGATGGCATCAACCGTGTATATCAGAAAATCAAGGGTTCATGCTCTATGCTCATACTGACTGAGGATGGAATCATTGCAGCCCGCGACTTCCTCGGTCGCACACCCATTGTTATCGGCAAGAAAGAAGAAAGGTGTGAAAAACGTTTGCAGAATGGCGAGTTGGTGGTGTGGAACCTGTCATCGTATGCTGCTTCGAGCGAATCGACCAGCTTCCCTAACCTTGGATATAAGGAACTGCGCGATGTGGGACCGGGCGAGATTGTCAAATTGCGTGCCGATGGCATCGAAGTGCTGCAGCCCCCTTTCAAGCGCTGTCAGATATGTTCATTCCTTTGGGTCTATTATGGCTTTCCCGCTTCCAGTTATGAAGGTGTCAACACCGAGGAAGTGCGCGAGAAGAACGGTTGCATGATGGGTGAGAAAGATGATGTTGAAGCCGATTTGGTGTGTGGCATACCTGATTCAGGTGTGGGCATGGCGCTGGGCTATTCACGTGGTTCAAATATCCCTTATAAGCGTGCCGTTCTGAAGTACACCCCCACATGGCCTCGTTCCTTCACCCCTGGCAACCAGAGTCGCCGTGACCTTGTGGCCAAGATGAAGCTCATCCCCAACGAGTCGCTGCTACGCAATCAGCGCATCGTGTTCTGCGATGACAGTATCGTTCGCGGCACACAGTTACGCGACAATGTGCGTGAGTTCTTTGAGAATGGTGCCAAGGAAGTGCATGTGCGCATATCCTGCCCACCGCTGGTCTATGGATGTCCTTTCATCGGATTTACCAATTCTAAAAGTGATCTGGAGCTCATCACCCGACAGATTATTCGCGACTTCGAGGGTGATGATAAAACGAAGCTCGACAAATATGCACAGGCTGGCACACCAGAGTATGAGCGTATGGTCAAGGAGATTGGCCGTCGACTGGGGCTCAGCACGTTGAAGTTTGCCACGCTCGACGACCTTGTGGCTGCCATCGGACTGCCCAAGGCACGTGTCTGCACCCATTGTTTCGATGGCAGCAGCTACGATCAGTCACAAGGCGACGGTGAATTCTTCGGATAAAACGAGAGCATTCGTAAGGTTCTTTTCGCTCAGAATCCTCTAATTTTTCTTAGCAGGTTGCAGCAGCCCCTGGTATTCCTTCGGGCTGTTCAGCAACCGCATGGCCTCTTTCAGTTGTCGATCATAAGCAAGTCCGGCACGTAGCGAACCAGCCTGGAAGTGATAAGCCGAGATGATGTCGAGTTCCAGCATCTGCATGATTGTGCTTCGGTGCTTGTCCAGGTCGCTGGCCACATCGTGCTTCAGCTTCTCCGAGAGTGCATCGAAAGCCTCTTTCGCCTCGTCGTAGTATCCCTCCATCTTGGCTGTCTTCACCAATTCGTCGAATTGCTTGCGCGACATAGGGTCGTATGTGAATCCGCTGTCAATCACGCGCTGGCGGAATTCGGCATAGTCCTGATCGGTAAGATGGAAGGCTGTGGGGTCGTCGCCAATTGAAGGATGACTTGCGATGTAGTCCACTATATAGTCGAACATCACCTCTGTAGAGTCCAGACCGCCAATCGACAGATAGTACACAATGTTTGGCAGCGAGTCGGCTTTCACCTCCACATCGGGGCTGATGCCGCCGCCATCGCGCACCTCGCGTCCGGCACGGGTGTGGAACACATGCGTCAGTGAGTCGGCAATACGTTCTTTGTATGCTCCTTGTCCGTCGCGCTTGTAGTTGATGGCTTGAATGCAACGTCCCGATGGAATGTAGTATTTTGAGGTCGTAATCTTCACATTTGTGTTGTAGGGGAGTTCCATTGGCACCTGCACCAGGCCTTTGCCGTATGTGCGAGTGCCTACGATGATAGCGCGATCTAGGTCTTGCAGGGCGCCTGCCGTAATCTCACTGGCTGAGGCGGTCTCACCGTTCACTAACCCTACCATCGGCATCCGCGTATCTACAGGTTCCAAACGTGTTTTGTAGGAACGGCTGGCTTGGCTCACCTTGCCTCTGTTCTCCACCACCAACTGCCCTTTGTTCACCCAGAGACTTACGATGTCAACAGCCTCCATCTCCGAACCGCCACCGTTGCCACGCAGGTCGAACACCAACGCCGTGGCACCTTTCTGTTTAAGCTCGATCAGCGCGTTGCGCACAGTGCGCGAACATCCTTCAGTAAACTGATTCAGATTGATGTATCCAATTTTCTCTCCACTATTCTCCAGAATACCGTAGTAGGGTAGTTCGGGCAGCTTGATGTTACGACGCGTGATTTTGAACTTCAGCTCCTGTCCCTTCACGTTTTTTGCTTTCGACGACTGTCCTGCGGCAGGGCGCAACACCTTCAATATGAAGCTTGTTCCGGCATCACCGCGCAGGTGCGACGACACATACGACGTATTCTTGTCAGTCATCGTCGAGTCGTCAATGCTCAGGATAATGTCACCCTTCTTCAAGCCAGCTTCTGCAGCAGGCATTCCAGCATACGGCTCGTCAATCACCACCCGTTTGCGTCCAGAGTGATATTTGATAATCGAACCGATGCCGGCATACTTTCCGGTAATCATCTGTTGCAGGTTCTTCGTCTCGTTCTCGGGGTAGTATTCGGTATATGGGTCGAGCGAGCGCATCATGCCCTTGATAGCCGACGTGATGGTTTGTTCTGGGTTCAGTGTGTCCACGTAGAACATGTCCAGATTGCGGAATGCATTGTTGAAGATGTCCAGGTTCTTGCCCACTTCAAGATTATGGTTCTTTGCTGCAGGAGTGTCCTTCTCCTGTGCTATCGTAAGAGAGGGTAGGAGGAGCAGCAGTAGTGCGATAAAGCAATGTCTCATATTTGTCATTTAATACTGTTCTAAGTTGCAAAATTACATGATTACAACGTAAAATGCCATCTTTTTGCCGAAAATTTGTAAAAAATTTTGTTTTCCTTGAAATTTTTCGCCAAAAAATTTGCACGAATCAGAAAAACGATATACCTTTGCACCCGCAATCAAGCAACAATGCTTCAGTAGCTCAGTTGGTTAGAGCACCTGACTGTTAATCAGGGGGTCGTTGGTTCAAGCCCATCCTGAAGCGCCCAAGAAAGAGTCCTGTAAATCAATGATTTACGGG
>JAEEGF011546565.1_pt1 | contig 24524 bp, 23 predicted proteins | sample 9134171 | NCBI WGS metagenome assembly JAEEGF01 (sample SAMN16246542, study PRJNA631951) | gut metagenome | biome: gut microbiome; feature: rumen; material: AP-attached | host: Bos | place: Iran: Karaj | collected 2018-10
GTCCAGATCATGAGTGATCATCAGGCAGGTGATGCCGTTTTCTTTGATGATCCTATCGGTTAAAGTCCGGACTTTTTCGGCGCTTTGTGGATCCAGGGCGGCCGTGTGTTCGTCCAGAAGCAGGAGCTTCGGAGGATGGATGGTCGCCATGACCAGTGCCAGAGCCTGTCGCTGTCCGCCGGATAAGGTGCCCACCCGCTGATTCATGCGTTCCTCCAGTCCGATGTCCAGATCCATGAGTTTCTGTTTCAGGTATTCTCTGTCGCGGCTGTTGGGCATGGACAGCCAGCCGCCTGTCTTGGCAGCCAGGACCAGATTCTCATAGACCGTAAGTCCCGGAGCTGTTCCCATGGAAGGATCCTGGAACAGTCTGCCGATCTCATGGGCGCGGAGATGTTCCGACACCCAGGTGACATCCCTGCCATCGAGGAGGACCGTTCCTTCATCCGCCAGCAGTCTTCCGCTGATCAGATTGAACAGTGTGGTTTTGCCTGAACCATTCGCACCGACGATTGTGATGTAATCTCCCGGATCGACATGGAAACTGAAATCGTCATACAGGACTTTTTCGTTGATCGTACCCGCATCATAGGTCTTCGAGATATGCAGCAGATCAAGCATGGGCGCTCCTTTTCTTTCTGGATAAGAGATAACGGTCTTTCATGTAAGGCAAAGATATGGCGATCAGCACGATGACGGCTGAGATCAGTTTCAGCATATAGGCAGGCATGTTCAGACGCAGAGCAGCGGTGTAGATCGCCCGGAAAATGATCGCGCCTAAGACGGCCAGAATGGTATCGGCGACGACCGAGCCGTTCTTCGATAGGATCCGGCCGATCAGCAGAGAAGCCAGACAGATGGTAAGGATCCCCGAGCCGATATCGATATTGACGGACTTTTGCGCCTGAGCCAGGAGGCATCCGGATAAAGCGGTAATGGAGGAGGAGATCATCAGTCCGATGATCGTCGTGAAAGCCGGATCGATCGAAGAAGATTCTACCATGACCGGATTGTTGCCGGTCGCCCGGATCGCCAGACCCAGACGGGTCTTGAGGAACAGATTCAGCAGCAGACAGATCAGGATCACGAAGAACAGACTGATCAGCAGGATGTGCTGGTTCTGCAGGACAGTATCCTGAAGCAGGTCTTTCAGCATTGTGAAAATGGTCGTAGTCTTATTCATGTTGAGAAGAGAGCTCTTGCCCATGATCGCGATGTTGATGGAAAAAGAAGCGGTATTGACGATGATTCCCGATAACAGGGAATCGACGCCCATTTTCGTCTGCAGCAGAGCAGTGACCAGCCCCGTCAGCATGCCTGCCGCCATGGCGGCAAAGATCGACAGGAAGGGATGCCCGCTCAAAGCGACGACCGCACCGACGCAGGCCCCGATCGTAAAGACGCCATCCGTCGACAGGTCGCAGATATTCAGCATGCTGTAGCTCAGAAACAGAGCCAGGACCGTCAGCGAACTGATCAGTCCCAGTTCCAGCGCCGTCCTTATCAGCATTCTATTCTCCGAAGTATTCTGCCGTTTCGATCGGCTGTACTTTGCTGCAGAATGGCGCAAACAGTTCTTCCACTTGCGCATAGTCCAGTCCGACGATCTGACAGATTTCCGTATTGATCGTAGCGATGCCGTTATCGAAAGTCCTCACCGGCATTTCGGCAGGGGAAGCCCCTGAAGTCAGGATCTCGAACGCCATCTCGGCAGTTTCTCTTCCCAGATTCGCGTAGTCGACGCCATAGCCAAGGAATGCGCCGTTCAAAGCGAACGAATCCGCTCCGGCATAGTGCAGGATCCCGGCATTGGCCAGGTCTTCATAGATCGACAGTTCCGCTGTCATGACCGTATTGTCGCTTGGCGTAAAGACGGCAGAAACGCCTTCATTGATCAAAGAGGCGACTGCCAGACGGATTTCGTCGACATTCGTGCCGGTCTTCTCATGAATCGTAACGCCTTTTCTGGCAAGATACTCCTTTGCCTGCTGTATTGCCGTCGTCGAGGCATCCTGGGATACGTCATATAACAGACCGAAGTCGGTCATTTCCGGATCAAGCGCAAACGCCAGATCCAGGATCGCTTCGGTATCCAGATAATCGGAAGTGCCCGTGATGTTTCCGCCCGGCTGTTCCAGACTCTCGACCAGACCGACTGCCAGAGGATCGCTGACTGCCGCAAATACGACAGGGATCTGATGATCTTCCGTCTGTCCCTGCATATTCATGGCAACAGGCGTGGCAATACCGATCATGAGATCGACCTCATCCGCAATGAAATTGCTGACGATCTGCGAGAGCACGTTTGCGTCGGCATTCGCATTGTCTTCGTTAATGCGGATCGTGACCTCCGTTCCTTTCGACAGTTCGTTCAGACGTTCCTTGATGCTGTCGACGATCTGATTCAAGGAAGCGTCATCCACATAGTTGCAGATGCCGATCGTATAAACGATCGAATCATCCGTCTCTTCCCCTTTGTCAGAAGAACAGGCGGCAAGACTCAAGACCATAAGCAGACAGATAAGCATAGATAACAGTTTCTTCATGTTTCACCCTTTCCTGGGACAAAAAAATCCTGTCCCAAAACGTGCTGGGACAGGACTGTAATTCCTGCGGTGCCACCCGGCTTGGTATCAAGGATACCCTCTCGCGCATACTGACATATGCTGACTTGTTTTACGCTCGTCACAGCGTCTCACGTACTCTATTTCTATTTCAGCTCGCCCTCAGAAGTCCATTCGATCCCGCTTTTCCGCCGCCTTTCCACCCTCGGCAGCTCTCTTGATGAACCTTTACCGGATCTACTTGCCCTTCGTCACAGGTTTAATTCATTCTACTTTGAGAAAAGATATTTTGTCAATGCTTATGTTCCTGGTCTGAGGATTCGTTTTTCTGCAAGAACTGAAGTAGAATATAGATGTAGAAAGAAGTGAAACCATGAATACGATTACCATTACCAATCTGAATAAAAACTATCAGTATCCGACAGGTACGGCCTTGAAGGATATCCTGAAAGATGTGCAGGGCGAACTGCCTTATCCGGTCTATCTGGCGAAACTGGACAACGCCTATCGCGCACTGACTCACGAAATCAGTCATGACAGCACGGTGGAATTCCTGGATCTGCGCAATCAGGAAGCCTGGCTGGTCTATCAGAACAGCCTGATCCTGATTTTCATCAAGGCGGTACACGACCTGTTCGGCAAGAAAGTCCTGGTGACGGTCAAGAATTCCTTGAATAAAGGCCTGTATATCACTTTGACCAGAAAAGTCGACGATGACGATGTCGCTGCCCTGATCCGCAGGATGCATGAGATCATCGACCTGGATCTGCCGATCACCAAGGAACACTTCTCCAAAGATGCGGCCATCCTGCTGGCAAAGAAGCTGAAGATGGCTGAAGCAGGAGAATTGCTGGATAGCGTCACCAACATCAGCGATGTCGAGATCTATTCGCTCGAAGATGAGATCCAGATCTTCTACAACTATCAGGTCCCTTCAACTTCCTACGTAAAACTGTTCGATATCTGCCGCTACAAGAACGGGCTGATCCTGCGTTATCCGCATCCGGGCGATCCGAATGTCCTTCCGGCTTATGAAAAGCAGGAGATGCTGTACAACGCTTTCTCGGAAGCGACCAAGTGGGGACAGTTGATGAATGTCAATTTCGTGAATGACCTCAACGCGAGGATCCTTTACGATAGAGTCGATGAGATGGTGCTCATGCAGGAAGCACTGCACGAAAAGAGGATCGCCGAAATCGCCGACATGATCAAAGAACGCAATTCCCGTCTGGTTCTGATCTGCGGACCGAGCAGCTCCGGCAAGACGACCTTTGCCAAACGTCTGTGCATCCAGCTTGGAGTCAACGGCATCCGTACGCTGTATATGGGAACGGACGACTACTACAAGGAGATCCATGAGCGGGTCTATGACGAGAACGGCCAGCCGGATCTCGAAAGCATCAATGCGATCGATACGGCGCTTTTCAGCAGCAATATCCGTGACCTTCTTGACGGCAAGACAGTGGATCTGCCGAAGTACGATTTCAACGAAGGCAAGAAGGTCTATGGCGAACGCATGACGACGCTGGATAAGGAACAGATCCTCGTCATCGAAGGCATCCACGCGATGAATGATCAGATGAGCGAAAACATTCCTGAAGAAGACAAATTCAAGATCTATATCTCGCCATTTACGCCGATCTCCATCGACCACCACAACCGCATTTCTACGACCGATGCGCGCATGCTTAGAAGACTCGTGCGGGACTACAAGTTCCGCAACGCCCCAGCCCAGAAGACCATACAGATGTGGCCAAGCGTACGCAGCAGCGAAGATAAAAACATCTTCCCATACAACGAGAAAGCCGATGTCTTCTTCAATTCCAACTGCATCTATGAACTGGCGGTATTAAAAAAATACGCCGAACCATTGCTGAAACGGATCAAACGAGATGAACCGGAGTATGGCGAAGCACAAAGGATGCTGAATTTCCTGAAATACTTCGATGTGATCTACGAGGATGACATCATCCCGAACAATTCCATTCTCAGGGAATTCATCGGAGGTTCCGTGATCGTAAAATAAAATAGCTGCTAGGCAGCTATTTTTTTAATGATATTGAAGGTTTCGTCGGAAATGACATGTTCGATCTTGCAGGCATCGTCTTCGGCGGTCTGTTCGGATACGCCAAGGCTGATGAAATAGTCGGTCAGGATCTTGTGTTTTTCATAGATCCTGGCAGCGATCGCCATGCCTTTTTCGGTCAGTTCGATATAGCCGTTTCCATCGATCTCGATATAGTTCTCATTCTTCAGATTCTTCATGGCCCGGGATACCGAAGGCTTGGAATAGTTCATCTGTTTGCAGATATCGATGGAACGGACATTTTCCAATTTATGGGATAAAACCAGGATGGTTTCCAGATACATTTCGGCAGATTCTTGTATGGTCATAATTTGTTACCTCTTACCTATTATAGATATTTTATTTCATCATTGACAAGTTAGCAACTACTAACTACAATAATAGTTAGTTATGACTAACTGAAGGAGGTTCTGTTTATGATACCACTGACTTATGCCGATCCCGGAGAAGCGAATGTGATCCTGAAGATCAGCGGGAAACCGGAGATCAAGAAACACCTTGAAGACATGGGTTTCGTTACGGGGGCGCTGATCACGGTCGTGTCCGCTGTCAACGGCAATCTGATCGTCAACGTGAAGGATACGAAAGTGGCTCTGGATAAGGAACTTGCCAACAGGATCATGATTTGAGGAGGATGAAGAATGAAGACATTGCGAGATGTAAAAATCGGCGAGACTTGCGTCGTCAAGAAGCTTCATGGCGAAGGCGCGGTCAAACGCCGCATCATGGATATGGGTGTGACCAAGAATACCGAAATCTATGTCAGAAAGGTCGCTCCATTGGGCGACCCGATCGAGGTGACGGTGCGCGGATATGAACTGTCGATCCGTAAAGCGGATGCGGAAATGGTCGAAGTGGCGTAAGGGGGAGACAGAATATGAGTATAAGAATCGCTTTAGCAGGTAACCCGAACAGCGGCAAGACGACGCTGTTCAACGCTTTGACCGGTTCCAATCAGTTCGTCGGAAACTGGCCGGGCGTCACCGTCGAGAAAAAAGAAGGAAAACTGAAAGGTTACGAGGATGTCGTCATCACCGACCTTCCGGGAATCTATTCCTTGTCTCCATACACTTTGGAAGAAGTCGTTGCCAGGGAATATCTCATCACCGAGAGACCGGATGCGATCCTGAATATCGTGGATGGCACCAACCTGGAGCGCAACCTCTATCTGACGACGCAGCTGACCGAATTGGGCATCCCGGTGGTCGTAGCCATCAACATGATCGACCTGATCGAAAAGAACGGCGATACGATCGAGCTGGATGTCTTATCGAAAGAGATGGGCGTGCCATTCGTATCGATCTCTGCCTTGAAGGGGACAAATATCGAAAAAGCTGCAGCTGCTGCCGTGGAAGCTGCCAAGAACGGCAAGACCATTCCGATGCATACCTTCGGCGGTTCCGTCGAACATGCTCTGGCGCATATCGAAGAAGCGTGTGTCCATGATCTGCCGGAAGAGCAGCAGCGCTGGTATGCGGTCAAACTGTTCGAGAGAGACCCGAAGGTCCACGAGACGCTGAAACTGAAAAAGGAAACGCTGGATCATATCGAAAAAGATATCCAGGCAGTCGAAAAAGAACTCGATGACGATGCCGAAAGCATCATCACGAATGAAAGATATATCTATATCGGTAATCTCCTGAAGGGGATCTATCACAAGAAAAACAAGGGAAACATGACGGCTTCCGACAGGATCGACAGGATCGTGACCAACCGTATCCTCGGTCTGCCGATCTTTGCACTGGTCATGTTCGGCGTCTACTGGCTGGCGATGGGCCCGTTCGGATCGTTCCTGACCGACTGGACCAACGACGTGTTCGCCGGCGAATTCATGGAAGGCGGAGCAGCCGCCTTGCTGGAGAGCTGGAATGTGGCGCCTTGGCTGGTAAGCCTGGTTGCCGATGGCATCGTCCATGGCGTCGGCGCTGTCCTGGGCTTCGTGCCGCAGATGATCGTTCTCTTCCTGATGCTGTGCGTACTGGAAGATGTCGGATATATGGCGCGTGTCGCCTTTGTCATGGACCGTATCTTCCGCAAGTTCGGCCTTTCAGGCAAATCCTTTATCCCGATGCTGATCGGCTCCGGCTGCGGCGTTCCGGGCGTCATGGCGACCAGAACGATCGAAAACGAACGTGACCGCCGTATGACGATCATGACGACCTGTTTCATTCCGTGCGGAGCGAAGCTGCCGATCATTGCTTTGATCGCAGGCGCAGTCTTCAATAAGGCCTGGTGGGTATCTCCGTGCGCATACTTCATCGGCGTAGCGGCGATCATCATTTCCGGCATCATGCTGAAAAAGACGAAGATGTTCGCAGGCGATCCGGCTCCATTCGTCATGGAACTGCCGGCATATCATGTTCCTTCCGTGGCCAATGTCTTAAGAGGCACCTGGGAAAGAGCCTGGAGTTTCATCAAGCGTGCAGGTACGGTCATCGTCCTGTCATCGGTCGTGATCTGGATCTTGAACTCCCTTTCCTTTGAAGGAGGATTCCACTATCTTGGCGAAGATGGCGAAGGCGCTTCGATCCTTGAGAATATCGGAAATCTCTTTGCCTGGATCTTTGCGCCGTTAGGTTTCGGTACCTGGCAGGCAACCGTTGCCACCGTCCTGGGTCTTGTTGCCAAAGAGGATGTCGTCGGTACGATCGGTACGCTGATCGCCATGGAAGATCTGCCGGATCTGGTTGAAGAAGGCGAAGAGATCATGGGCGTCCTGGATGTGTTCTTTAAAGGATCATCGTTTGCAGCGTTCTCCTTCATGGTATTCAATCTCTTGTGCGCTCCTTGCTTTGCGGCAATGGGTGCCATCAAGCGTGAAATGAACAACGCCAAGTGGACCGCATTCGCTATCGCATATATGTGCGTATTCGCCTATGCCGTCGCACTGATGATCTACCAGTTCGGCTCCGCCCTCAATGGCGAAGTCCATATCGTAGGACTGATCGCCGCTGTCGCGGTGCTGGTCTATCTGATTTACATGCTGTTCCGTCCGTACAAGGAAGCGACCGAACTGACGATCCGCTAGGAGTTTCCTATGAATACAGCGACCTTCGTGGTATTGCTGTCAGTGATCCTTCTGGTCTCTTTCCTGATCAAAGGACTGATCAAAGACCGGATCAGCGGCAGCTGTTCCTGCGGCCTGGATTGCGGGGCATGCGGGAAATGTCGGGATCTGAGAGAAAAGATCGAACAGCTACAGAAAGCAAATTCATAAACAGAAACAGGCTGGGAACAAGTCCTATCAGACAGATTCCAAGCCTGTTTTTTCTGTGCAATATTCATCAAATCTTAATCTTTCGTTTGTTTTATTTTAAATAGCGTTTCCCTTAAAATAGACATGAGGTGACGGAATGGCAAATATCTTGATTTGTGACGACGAGACCGATATCGTCAATGCCCTGAAGATCTATCTGAATGATCCCGATCATGTGCTTTTTACAGCACAGGATGGGAAACAAGCTTTGGAGATCATCGAAAAGGAAACGATCGATCTGGTCCTGCTTGATATCATGATGCCGGTGATGGATGGGATCGAAACGTTATCGAAAATCAGAGAGAACCATAATATGCCCATCATCATGCTGACGGCGAAAAGCGAAGACAGCGATAAGGTCCTGGGACTCAATGTCGGTGCGGACGACTATATCACCAAGCCGTTCAATCCATTGGAAGTAAATGCCAGGGTCCATTCGCAGCTGCGCCGATATCTTCAGCTTGGAAGCAATCTGAAGCATCAGGACGTCTATGTGATCGGAGGCATCGAACTGGATGATGCCGGCAAGGAGGTCACGGTCGACGGGAAGACGGTCAGCCTGACGCCGAAGGAATATGAGATCCTGAAATATCTGATGGCTCATCCGGACAAGGTATTCTCGCCGAAAGACCTGTATCGGGCGATCTGGAAAGAAAGTCCTTATGGGGCAGAGAATACGGTGGCCGTCCATATCCGTCATTTAAGGGAAAAGATCGAGATCGATCCTGCCGAACCTCGTTACATCAAGGTGATCTTCGGACAGGGCTACAAGATCGAAAGAGGTAGAGAAAGATGAAACGTTTTTTTAAGACGGTCACAGGCAAGACGACATTATTCATTGCCTGTATCCTGTTAATATGTTCGCTGATCGCCGCATTGCTGGGGATCGTATTCATGGCAGATATGGATGTCTATACCCGCCCGCAGGCGGAGCTGCTGGATGAATGCATCTACGGCCGTCTGCGTAAAGACAGTTATGAACAGTTTCTGGCTTGCATGCCCAATGAGGCAAATAACGAGGTGAATATCGTTCCGGATGGCGATCTCATCTTCGAGATCCGCAACAGCAAAGACGATATGATCGCGGCTTCGCAAGGGGCGGTTCAGGTCGAAGAGTGGGATCAGATTTATGAGTTCGCCGCCTATCGCGATGAAGAAGGCAACCTTTATTATGACAGTTATTATGACGACTCGGCAGCCGAACGCTATACCTTCAAGGCTTGCCTGACGGATTCCTATAGAGAAACAGATTTCTACCGTTTCATCAGCAGGGGTATCGCATTTACCTATGCGATGCGTTATCTGATCTATCCGGTCGCTTTGCTCTGTCTGCTGCTTCTGGTCTATGCCTTCGTGACTCTGATGAGCGTTTCCGGCAGAAGAAATGAAGAAGGCTTGTATCCCGGTCCTTTGAATAAAGTGCCATTCGATCTGCTGCTGGCAGGCACCATGGCGATCATCGTACTGGGAATCATGTTTCTTGATTACAACCGTTTCTGGGACGATCTGTTTACGATCATCGCCGTCCTTATCGGAGGGGTGGCATGCATCGGACTCTGCCTGGGTCTGTGCATGTCGCTGGCCTGCCATATCAAGCAGAAGAATGTCATAACAGGATCGTTCGTTTATGTCTTCTTGCAGAAATGCGTGGTCATCCTGCGCTATCTCCTGAAACAGACGAAACGGATCGGAAGCTTCTTCATGAAGCTTATCAGAGAGATCCCGCTGGTCTGGAAGACGCTTTTATTCCTGGGAATCACAGGCATATTGGAGCTCATCCTTTATTTCGAAGCAGACGCTCTATTATTCGTTGAGCGGGGGATTCTGGCGGTTCTGGTCCTGTATATCGTTCTGCAGATGCGTCGCTTGCAGAAAGGCGGAGAAGCTCTGGCGCAGGGCGACCTGCAGTACCGGGTCGATACGAAAGGGATGGTCCTTGATTTCAAGAAGCATGGCGAAGATCTCAACAGCATCTCTTCAGGCATGGCGATCGCCGTAGAAGAGCGTTTGAAAAGCGAACGAATGAAGACGGAACTGATCACCAACGTCTCCCATGACATCAAGACCCCTCTGACTTCGATCATCAATTATGCCGACCTGATCGGCAAAGAAAAGAGCAGCACGAAGAAGACCAAAGAATATGCCGAAGTCCTGACGAAACAGGCCAACCGTCTGAAACGACTGCTGGATGATCTGGTGGAAGCATCCAAAGCCAGTACGGGCAATCTGGAAGTGGATCTGATCCCTTGCGATGCGGCGACGTTCGTGACCCAGGCGATCGGAGAATACGAAGACAAGCTGAAACAGAACGAACTGACGCTGATTACCAGCGTTCCGGAGAAACAGCTCAGCATTCTGGCGGACGGACGAAGGATGTGGCGCATCTTTGATAATCTCATGAACAACATCTGCAAGTATGCGTTGAGCGGAACCAGAGTCTATCTTTCTTTGGAAGAGATCGATCATCATGCCGTATTTACGTTCAAAAACACTTCAAGAGACGCCTTGAATATCTCGGAAGAAGAGCTGATGGAACGTTTCACCAGAGGAGACAAGTCGCGCAATACGGAAGGCAACGGTCTGGGTCTTTCCATCGCCAGAAGCATGGCGGAACTGCAGAAGGGCGAACTGAAGCTGCAAATCGACGGAGATCTGTTTAAGGCGATCCTGTCCTTCCCGCTGCTGTAGACAAGCTGATAGAATATGACATAAATAGGAGATTTCATCGTCTGATGAGATCTTTTTTATTCAAGAATTCTTCATCGTTTCTTAAACACTTGGGTGCTTTTTTCTTAATCGATAGAATGTTTAAAATAAGCCTGATCAAAGGAGATTGCGATGAAAGCATTGAGTATATTCCTGCAGATGATCGGTGTACTGTTCTGTCTGTGCCATCTGTTTCAACTGTTCTATTTCATGATAGGTCTGTTTCCTCATAAGCAGGAAGAAAAGAAACATCCGGTCCTGCATCGCCATGCCATTCTCATCTGCGCCAGAAACGAAGAAAAAGTGATCGGCGATCTGCTTGACAGCATTCATCATCAGACCTACCCTCAGGAATTGCTGCAGCCTTTTGTGATGGCGGATAACTGTAACGATGATACGGCTGCGATCGCTTTATCACACGGGGCGATCGTTTATTCGCGCCATAACGAGCAGGAAATCGGAAAAGGTTACGCTTTGGAAGCGTTGTTGAAACATATCCATGAGGATCATCCGCAGGAATATGACGGCTATTTCGTGTTCGATGCCGACAACATCCTTAAGGAAGACTTCATCGAGAAGATGAATGAACGGTACAGCGAAGGCCGTCAGATCATCACGAGTTACCGCAACAGCAAGAATTTCGGCCACAGCTGGATCAGCGCCGGTTCCGCGTTATGTTTTATGAAAGACTGCCGCTTTCTGAACGGACCCCGCGATCTGCTGGGAAGCAGCTGCAAGATCACCGGGACAGGCTTCTTTTTCAGCGAAAGGATACGTCAGGAAATGCAGGGGTGGCCATATCATCTGCTGACCGAGGATCTGGAGTTTACTTTGGAGCAGACGATCAAAGGACACAGGATCGCTTATTGTCCGGAGGCGGTCATCTACGATGAGCAGCCTGTCGATCTGATGCAGTCCTGCCGGCAGCGGATCCGCTGGGCGAAAGGCTATCTGCAGGTTTTCGGGAATTATACGCTCAAGCTGATCAAAGGGATGTTTCAAGGGAGTTTCTGCTGTTTCGATCTGTTCTGCAACGGTGTGGCAGCTTACGTACCGCTCTTTGCTTCGGTTCTTTGCCGTTTCCTGATGATCCTTCTCAGCATCGGCGATAAGTCTCTATTCCTGGATATCGTCCATGCGACGATGTATGACATCCTGAAAGCATATATATTCCTGTGTGTGATGTCTTTCATCACGACAATCGCGGAATGGAAACAGATCTATTGTTCCACTATAAAGAAACTGTTGTATGTTTTCAGTTATCCGGTCTTCATGTTTACCTATTTTCCTGTCAGCGTCATTGCCTTCTTCAGCAAACCTGAATGGAAACCGATCCGGCATGATTTCCGAGTCAAGGATATGCATATGGGTCGTGATTATTGACTATTCAGAAAGAATGTTTTATGATGAAGGTCCTGGGGTCGAATATGGTTTCGACTGGTCTAGTTTGATTTAGATTGCAGTGGAGTGATGACCTAATCATCAAAACAAATTAAACGCTAACACAAATTTAGCTTTTGCCTAACTAATCGGCCGACGCAGGCCTTAGGCGCTTCTATCTGCCAGGTTCATAACAGGTAGTCGTAAACATGAACTAGGTGAAGCAAGTTTCGTTCTTTCTCTTGCCATCCGAAAACCGAAAAGACGGATTCAGTACCTGGTCGTTTAAGCCAAGGGTATTGTCTTACTTAAAGTTAAACTAAACTGTAGACGTCTAAATGTGGGATTATTCCAGGACGAGGGTTCGAGTCCCTCCGACTCCACCAAGAAACTGTCAAAAGCCTGTTTTATACGATAAAAACAGGCTTTTTTCATGTTTCTACAAAATTTTTTTGAGCAGTTTTATAGTAAGGGGGACTCGAACCCTTGTCCAGGACTTCATAAAAAGTTTGAAATATGAAAAGAGAAGAGAATTTGCTTACTTGTTCTTTGAGAAACAACCAGGCAGATTCTTTTGGTTCATAAACATGGTCAACTTAATCAGTTGCAAGTCTGCAACAAAGAGCGGTTGCATGCGCCTATGCATCAGCGATCAACATAAAAGTACTGCGACGACATGATACAGATAGGGGATCTATCTGGATGGCCATACTTCCCTAAAATTTGAATCATCGGATTCCAGAAAGGTGGTGGCATTCGGTACCAAGCAGCTGCAGAACGTATCCGAGCAGTTAAGAACAGCACTGAACCACATCATGTACAACTATGCCTGGTCACTGTGCATCGACAATGATGAATGGTCGTCGTTCATCCTGGACGAGGCGCATGTCAATATCCTAGATGGAGCTATAGCATCCTTGACTGCGCAGTTTGTCAGAAGGGCAAGGAAGTACAACACCTGTGTCAGGCTGGCGACCCAGGAACCTCGTGACTTCGCGGATGAGAGGATCCTGACTCATGGCAAGGCCATCTTCAACAACTCCGCATACAAGCTGATCCTTCACCTGGACAAGGATCCGGCGATCGACGTATCCAAGCTAATGACAATGAACGAGAACGAGATGTATCAGATCATGTCGTACAACAGGGCGGAAGGGCTCTTTGTCTGCGGAGAGAGAAGGATCCCGGTAAGGATTTTGGCGACCGAGAAGGAACTGAATGAATTCTGAGTACTTTTCCACAGAGAAGTCCACAAATGTGGGAAAAAACGAGATAAAACTGTAACAAAAATGAGGCTTTCGATTTCGGCTACATTGCCGGACAACGGGTCAAGATCGCCGACATCAGCGATAAAGAACTGGAAGATCGCACAAAAACCGAATCATCCGACAGATATGCCGCATCGATATCGAAAGTACTGGAAACCGATAAAATCAATATTGCAGCCGATCTGAATGGAGCGATACGTCTGCCGGTGCTTTTGCCTGTCTGCTATTTCACAGATGGCGAGCTGATGGCTGCCGTCAATGGCCAGACCGGAACAGTCAGCGTACGGGCTTTGAAAGATTCCCGTTACTATTTCCTGCCCTGGTGGTTCAAAGCCATCCTGGCTACCTTGGTCTTTTCAGGGATCATTTTCGCTGCTCTGTATCTTTTCAGCAAAAATCTTTTCTCCAGTCTCTATATCAGCGAGATCCTGGCAATGTTATTTATCATCGTCACACTGTGTCTTTACAGCGATACGACGAAGAACCGTTTTTCTGTATCTTCCGGCAGAAAGATCTTTACTTCCAACGATCGCAAGACAGAACGCCGCATCGTCGGACCGGTCTTTTTCGAAAAGATCGAAGATGAATGGAAACCTGTCGTCTTGAAATTCACGACACCCGCCAGAGTCCTGAAAATCATTCTGTTATGTTTCATCGTGCTGTTTCTTCCGGTGATCCTGGCTTTGTTTGTGAATGGCTTCGACTTCCAGCGGCTGAAACTGGGCGGTTCGGCAGTCTGGTTCTGCATCTTCGTACCGGTCGTACCGATCTATCTGCTGAAATTCGGGATCGTCGAGCTGCATGACCGTCCCTGGATCTATCTGTACCAGCAAGATGGCAGCTTGAAACGCTATCATCAGAAACATCAGTTCAAGATCATGAAATCATTCATAGCAGACCTGCTTAGAGTCTTATTCGTGCCGCCGCTCTCCCTGGCAGTCTGGTTCGGGATCATTTCTTTCATCGTCATGGTCTATCTGACCGCCTTCGGATTCTGACAGATCGATTCATTCAAAAAATGACCTTTCGGTCATTTTTTTTGATTTATTGCATCTTTAGTAATCCTATCGGCATATTTCCATAAATACATATTTCAGCCGTATTCCGGAAAACTGTGCTTCTCATAGGCATCCTGCAAATCAGTAATTCTCGCAGTTGATCTCGAAATAAGACTGAGGATGCTGGCAGGTCGGACAGATCTCCGGAGCCTTCGTTCCGACGACGATGTGTCCGCAGTTGCGGCATTCCCATACCTTGACTTCCGATCTTGCGAAGACTTCCTGCGCTTCGACATTCTTCAGCAGAGCTCTGTATCTCTCCTCATGATGCTTCTCGATCGCACCGACCAGCCTGAAACGGGCAGCCAGTTCCGGGAAGCCTTCTTCCTGAGCGGTCTTCGCAAAGTTTTCATACATGTCGGTCCATTCGTAGTTTTCGCCATCGGCAGCAGCAGCCAGATTCTCCGCTGTCGTTCCGATGCCGTCCAATTCCTTGAACCACAGTTTGGCGTGTTCCTTTTCGTTCTCGGCGGTCTTCAAGAAAAGTGCGGCGATCTGCTCGAACCCTTCTTTCTTCGCCTTGGAAGCAAAATAAGTGTACTTGTTTCTGGCCTGAGACTCGCCTGCGAAAGCAGCCTCAAGATTCTTTTCTGTCTGTGTTCCTGCGTATTTATTCATCTTTAATTCCTCTTTCTTTTCATTATTCTGTATCATGTTCATAATCTTTTCTGCGACATCGACAGGAAAGTCCGGTGTCGGCGGGGTTTCGATCAGTTCTTTCAGCAGTTCATGGGCATTGTTGCTCTGCGGAAGCATGTATCCGGCTTCGCGAAGTACATCTTCGGCAACCAGTCTGGTGGACTTGGATACCGCTTTCATCAGACGATACAATCCATCAAGTTCCGTAGTATCGGCAACTTGCAGCGCTGCCTTTTCAGTATCGGCCTTATTCCGGGCAAGTGCATTCAGCGTGCTGCGAACTGTATCCGTCTTGGGCTGCTGTGCGGGATATTCCAGCGGCACCATGCTGATGGCGCTGCTCGGACAGGCTTCGGCACAAGCGCCGCAGCCGATGCACTTTCCGACATCGATGATGCTGTCCTCTGTATCTGTCGCTCCCGACGGGCAGACGTAAAGACAGAGACAGTCTTTCGTACACAGTCGGAGATTCCTTACGGCAACTTTTTTCATGCGTTTGCCCTCCCTTCGATCTTTTCAAATTTCCATGCCGGGACTTTGCAGACCGGACACAGCTCTGGAGGATTCTCGCCGATGTAAACGAAACCGCAGACCGTACAGATCCAGATATCCGTATCCGCCAGCATGACTTCGCCCTCCTTCAGATAGCGGTTTACAAGGGATGAGAGCATTCTCGTAACCTTTTCTCCCCAGACGCAGATCCTTGCAGCGCCTCTATCGGATGCGGCATCGGCAGCAGCTCTGACTCCGGCGTAATTATCGATATCCTCCTGTAATAGAGCAGCGATTTTTTCAACGCTTGCATCATTCACGGAAGGCGTGATCGCCGTGAAATAATCAGCAAGCTTGCGGAACAGAGCGGCCTCTTCGGGCTTGTACTGCTTCTCACAGCCTCTTGCAAGATTGGAGCACAGAGCGGCAAGCTGTCCTGCAGACAGTTTCGTCAGTTCGGCTTCCCCGGTTTCCCGGATGATCGGTCCCGGTATTTCCTTTTTCACTTCTTCAGCCTTGAAATCAGATTTGGCAGCACCGCAAAGGGGACATTTCCAGGTATCGGGAAGTTCGCTGAATGGCACTTTTTCTTTGGCATCATCATAAACGTAGCCGCAGATCTGACATACGTATCTCATTCGTATCCTTTCCTGAAAAGATCATTCTGCTTTCCACAGGCCGTGAAGATTGCAGTATTCATAGACTGCCTCGACTTCATCGCCGTCACAGATGGAGAAGCAGACCTTCGGTTCCATGCCGGGTTTCAGGGCTTTGCGCTGATTGCCATACTTGGTCTGCAGCGATACCCATTCGATATAATGCTCCTCCAGCATCGGATGCACTATTTCGCCGACCGTCACATAGACTTTGTTGTCCTTGACTTCATAAACAGGAACATGCTTTTCGACAGCAGCATCCGTTGTTCCGGGGATGATCTCCTGCATAGGTTCGCCGCAGCAGATCACAGGTACTCCGGTCTTTTTGACGATCGCAACGATCTGGCCGCAATGTGAGCAACGATAAAACTTCATTTCCATACGTTTTTCCTCCTTCTGTTATATTTTTTCCATACCGCATGGGTATGTTTCTTTGGATGCGAGAACATCATGAAAGACTGCGCTGTAGAACGAATAACCGCCCGAGAAGTTGTAGCAGTCATATCCATTCTGTGAAAGAATGCGGCAGGCAATGTAGCTGCGAAGTCCGCTCTGGCACATGACATACACCGGCTTACCGGTCGGGACTTCGTCAAGCCGTTCCCGCAAGTCATCAACAGGAATGTTCATAAATCCCTCTGCATGCCCGCGCTTGTATTCAGCGTCCGTTCTGGCATCCAGCAAGGTCACGCTTCCGTCTCTTGGCAGTTTTGCAACATCATCGAAGTGAAAATGCTTCACGAGACCATCGAAGACGTTTTCAAAGACAAATCCTGCCATATTGACCGGATCTTTGGCCGATGAAAACGGAGGAGCATACGCAAGATCGAGCTCCTTCAGTTCGGGCCCTGTCATGCCGCAGTGTATAGCGGTTGCCAGGACATCGATCCGTTTATCGACACCGTCATAACCGATGATCTGTGCGCCAAGCAGCTTCTGCGTGTTTTTATCGCACAGCACCTTCATGACCATCGTCTTTCCGCCGGGATAATATGCGGCATGAGAGGCAGGAGAAAGAACGATCTTTTCCACTTCGATACCTGATGCCGCAGCTGTTCTTTCATTGATTCCGGTCGTGGCGATCGTCATATCGAAGAGCTTGATGATAGAAGAGCCCATAGAGCCTTTGTATGTGCTTTCTATTCCGCAGATATTGTCTGCGGCAATGCGTCCCTGCTTATTTGCGGGACCGGCAAGAGAAATCAGCGCATCCTCGCCGGTAACATAGTGTTTTACCTGAACGGCATCTCCGACCGCATAAACATCCTGTGCCGATGTCTGCATCTTTTCATCGACTATGATGCTTCCTTTGATTCCGAGTTCCAGACCTGCTTCTTTTGCAAGCGAGGTATCCGGAGTGATACCGATGGCAAGAATGACCATATCGGAAATCAGCGGGCACTCATCTTTCAGAAGAGTGCTGACCTTCTCTGCATCCTGCTCAAAACCGATCACGGAACTGCCGAATTTCAGCTTGACTCCCTGGCTTCTCATTTTGGAATGAACAAGCGCCGCCATATCCGCATCCAGCGGTGCCATGAGCTGATTCGGACGCTGAACGATGGTCACGTCCATGCCGAGCCTGCGAAGATTTTCAGCCATTTCGATCCCGATGTATCCGCCGCCGGCAATGACAGCGGATTTTGGCTGCCTGTTCTCGACAAATTCACGGATGCGCAAGGTATCTTCCACGGTGCGGAGAGAGAATACATTTGCAAGCCCCACCCCTTCCATCTTCGGCATGGCGGGTTTCGCGCCGGTCGCCAGGATCAATCTGTCGTAGTTCTCTGTAAACGACCCGCCGGAATCCAGTTCTCGGACTGTGACCGTTTTGCTGTCCGTGTCGACGGCAGTCACCTCATGATGGACCCTGACATCGATGCGGAAGCGCCGCCACAGGCTGTCGGGCGTCTGGAGCGTCAGATCGTTTTTGTCTTCGATCACGCCTCCCACATAGTAGGGAAGCCCGCAATTCGCATACGAAATATACCTGGAACGTTCAAAAATAATGATCTGCGCCTGTTCATCCAGTCTGCGCAGCCGTGCTGCTGCGGTTGCACCGCCGGCAACCCCGCCAACTATGATCACTTTCATCCTGTTACCTCTCTAATGAGCCGGAATACCGATTGATTCCTCCGATATTTGTCACGGCTGTATATCCCATATCCCGTAAACAGGATATGGCTTGTGAACTTCTCACTCCGCTTAAACAATAGCTGTAAATCGGCGTAGACTTGTCCGGAATCTCTTTCCCGACACGACTTATTTCCTGCAACGGAATGTTGATGCTTCCGGGAATATGCCCTCCGCTGTATTCTTCTTTCGTACGTACATCAAGCAAGATGGATCCATTTGTATTCTTGCAGTCGATTACCCCTTGATCGATATCCGGTGTTTTGAAAAAATCGAATATACCCATGACATGACCCCCTTACAGCAAAGCCGCGATCTGTTCCTTCGGATGATATCCGGCAGACAAATCTGCCGCTTTCTTTTCCTTCTCTTTTGCGATCGCAATATCAGCTGTTATAATTCGTCTATTTGTCAATATCGTAAGGCCAGTTTATGATACCGCCAAAGTCGACGATATTGCTGTAGCCAAGATCAGAAAGCTTCTGCGAAGCCGATTTGCTTCTATTGCCGCTTCGGCAATACACAAGAATCAGCTGATCATGATCCGTCAGTTCTTTTTCAGCTCTGCTTTCGATCTCAAAATCCGGAATCAGAATGGCTCCGGGAATATGGCCTTCGTCATATTCTTCTTTTGTGCGAACATCCAGAATGACATAGTTTTCTTCCTCATCCATCATTCTTTTCGCTTCTTCTGCAGAGACCTGCCTGTATGAATTCCCTTCGGTTTCCGATGGTTCATTCGTTTGCGAACATCCGGTGAAAAAAAGAATAATCCCGATTGCCACTATGGGAATCGATTTAATTATGTGTTTCATCGGTTGCCCCCTTCGGACTGAAAACAAAGCATGCAGCGGCAATCGCCTTCGGCCTTTGCACAACCTTCCCGAGCTGCTTCTGCTTTTTCTTTAGCCGGATTCTCTATGATTCTCATAAGTACCTTTTACTTTTTTATTTTACCATATTATACAAAATGAGATATGACTATACTCCAGCCGGATCCCGTTTTGAAGTATTCTTTGCGGGTGCCTGCATGAAAAAATCGCCATAGTTTGTACTATGTCTGAAACTCCTGTGTCTGTCTCGAGAAATCTCTTGCCATTCAGGCCATATTCTTTCGCAAGATACTCATATTTCGATTTGGCCCATTTACGAACAGTCTCAATCTCCGATTTTTACCTTCAATAGCGAAACGAAAGTTACAGCAGCGATTTGAACCAACTTTCTGCCTTCGCCCTGTGGAAACTTATCTATACTCTCGCTAAAAGACGAAACCCGCAAATGCCCTTATTTCAAGCCATTTCTCGACTCTTGACCTCATTTTCTTGACAGCGAAACGATGGTCTCCACGTGCCTCGGAGCTCTCGTATCCGTGTCCGATATACCCCGACCGTTCAAGGGAACAAGTCAGATAACCATGAGCGTTCAGGCGAATTAATCTACGGACAGTGAGGATCTGAGAGAACATATCACCGAAGCTTATAAGGTCTAGTGACGCTTTTTGCTATTGTGCACTCCCGCGTCCGCCTATGATGGCAGTGTGGATGCCTCGATGAATCCATGCATGCTGGAAGTTGCCTTTATACTTTTAATGTCTATCATAACTGCCCAATTGCCTGCATACGATATATTGGCAGTCATCTTTCATCGACAGTTCCACCGCTTTCCTCAATGCTTTCTTATGAGAAGCGAAATATACCGGGTTCAGTGCTGCATCAAAGCCTTCATCTTTGCTGAATTCATGATTAAGATTTTTGGCTATGTAAGAGAGAGTACTGTGCAGCAGGCTTTCTTCGGTTACAACATCGAAGAGCAGAAGAGGGTAATTACTGAATACTGCAAATACCATTATCAGGATTACGAACTCGAGATTTTCACAGAAATGGGAAAATCAGCAAGATCACTCAATCGACCAGAACTGCAGAACCTACTGGATACGGTCAAGAAGGCAAAGGCCGACAAGGTGGTGTTCCACAGTTTGGACAGGCTGACAAGAGATATAAAGGACTTATACATGCTGATCGAATTCTTTGACAAGAACAAGATCGAACTCGTTTCCGTGATGGAGAGTTTGGATCTTACTACTGCCATAGGTAGATCGAATGTTTTTAATTCCGGTGTATATGCACAGCTTGAATCGGAAAGAACCTCGGAAAGAACGATCCGTGCCTACAAGCAGGCGATTGTCGAAGGCAAGTATCCGTTTCCCAAAAGTCCGCTTGGTTATGATAAGATCGACAAGAAGCTCTATCCAAGTAAAGATCTTCAGCAGATAGAAATCATCAATTTCATTTTTGATAACGCATCTTCAAATACGCTCAACTATGTCGAGTTATCAGAAGAGATTAGGAAAAGATACAGCTACTTCATAAAGGACGATACTATAAGAGAAATTGTACAGAGCAAGTTGTATACCGGAGTTATGGAGTATAGAGGAATCGTTAACGAGGAATATTGTGAACCTTTGGTATCAAAAGAAAAATCAGAACAGGCACGTAAATACTGCAAGGCAAAAAGAAGGTCTCATTGGAAAGCAAACTACGTATTCAAAAATAAAGCGTTTTGTAGCAACTGCGAGCAGCAAATGACTCAGACCTCTGCAAAAGGAAAATACAAGAAGATATATTCATATTACAGATGTCTGAACTGTGGTAAGCTGGCTTCTGAAGATAGGCTGATCAAGAACAACAGAGTAGATCTTCAAAGAATCACAAATGAGTACTTCAAAGACGATTCGGGGATAGAAGAAAAGAGAAAGAAAGTCGAGAAACTGAAGTCATCCCAGAAGAAGCTTGTTGAAAGCGTAAAGAAGGATGTTATCGATGTCGATACTTTCTACGATGTGTTTATTCATTATGATGAAGAGATTAATGAATTGGAGAAACAGATCGAACAGATAAAACTGAAGATTAATCCATTTGACACTCTTTCCGTTCCATTCAGAAACGAAATCGTTAATAAATATATAAAGGAGTTACAAGTCGTATTTACACCCAAGTCCTATCACAGCAGGATTGTTTTTCTTTAGATGAAATTATATTGGATAGTAGTTTGAGTAAGGTATAATGAAAACAAATAGAGACAAAGCTTTTTCAGCATATCCAGAACAGCTTGCACAGAGGTGGATACATATGAAAAACAGAACAGGAAAGACAATCGTTACATTGCTTGCAGTATTAGCTCTGCTGATAGGCATCATGCCTTTTGCAGGAAAGAGAGTGGATGCGGCTGTCACAGAAGTCGTTTTTGATTCTTCGACCTGGGAAGATGAGTTTTTCGGCGGTGATTCTTCATTCACCGATAAAGACAATTTGGTCACAGCGACCGTCACGGGCGATGTTTCATTCTACGAATATGATTCTTGTGCAGAGTTTAGTTTCTTTGGCCCTAGTTCACTTTCTTTCGAAGCCAGCGAAGGCAATCAGTTTACAAGCATTACGGTTTATTTAGCGGAATCTTGGATGTCATGCCCGGCGAATTGGGAAAAAGTTGATTTTACTTGGAAATGGACAAAGGGTGGCAATAAAGCTACGATCGATGTAGAAGAAAGAACATTATTTAGGATCAGATCCATCACATTCGTGTTGGAACCGGCCGATGAACCGGTATTAACCGAATATCCTCTCTGGGTCGGAGGCAATCAAGTCACCAGCAAAAACAAGGACGACATTCTTGGTGATGGCGGGAAAGCAAAATATGATCCTGAAACCAAGACTTTGACTCTCAACAATGCGAACATCACTAATACCTACAAAAGAAACTGTATATATGCTAATAGCTTGGGAGGTACGCTGACCATTTCCCTTATAGGAAGCAACAGAATCGGAAACAAGGACGCTTTGAATGGTATAGATGCCATGTTGACGCCTACTGTGATCACCGGAGACGGCAATCTTACTGTATCAGATGTGACAAATCTTGGAATTATGGATGAAGGATCAAGCATCACGATCAAGGATACTGAAGTAACGGTTGAAAACTGTCACTTTGGTATTGATGGTACTTACCAGTTTGAGATTGATAATAGTAAAGTCACTGTTACCGGCGGTACCGAAGGCATCAGCAACGATAAAATATCGATTACCGACAGCAAGATCGATGTGACCGCCAGTTATGTCGGAATCTTTGCAGTAGATAACAAAATTTCAATCAGCGGAAACAGCTATGTCTCAGCCGATACCACAGACAGTGGCGCAAAAGCCGAAAAATATGCCATGGTCGCTACTAAAGGTTTCGAACTGGATGGTGTCGAGATCATCGAGCCTGAAGGAGGTGATATCAAGCCTAAAACTATTAGTGATCGGGAACGTTACGTCGTTGTAGATAAGGACAACAACATCGCACAGAAGGCCGTCATCGCCAAGACTTACTTGATCACATTCAAAAACGATGACGGTACAGTCCTTCAGGAAAAGAAGACTCCTATCTATGAAACTCCAAAGTATGAAGGAGATACTCCTACAAAACCATCAGATGATGAATATGAATATACCTTCAAAGGATGGGATAAAGAGATCACAGAAGTAAAAGGAGATGCAACCTATACAGCAGTTTATGACAGGACTCCTATAGAAAAACCGACTCCTACTCCAACTCCTGTCACCCCGTTCTCTATACCCAAGACAGGCATTGAAGGATCTTCTCCTTCCTATCATCTCATCAGCTTACTTGGTGTATGCATGTTAACCATCTTCCTTGCAAAGAAGCATAACTGATACATAATCAACATCATTCAATCAATCAAACTAGGGACAGATCCATTACACATGATCTGTTCCTTTTCTTTATAAGATCATTCTTCCAGGACGGATGTTAGAGTAAAACACCTTAGACCCTTCGGGTGTGTACAAAATTATTTTGTAGGGACATTTACGAACGCTTTCTGAACATGAAAAAAGACTGCAAACCTGTATTGCAATTGATCGTTTCCATGCTATGATAAAGATAGATAAGCAATATCTCGTTTAAGGTCGTATAAAACAGGTCGGGGTTTGTTTCTATCCCCCCTAAGGCACCAGAGATTTTTCAAGAATCTATTTCAAGTAAATAGATTCTTTTTCTTTATTGATGATCTTGTTTTGTATAATGAAAGAGATAGATAAATCGGGGATTTGTGAGGATAAAGCATGAAGGAAGTAATATTAAGCGCAGATGGGGACAGCATTGTATATCTGGTTCCAGATGCAGTTGCAGACAACCTGGTAGATTATTGCTTAGAATTCTGTTCGAATTGGCTTCGCAACAGTCCAGATGCTGAAAAATACAGAAATGACGGTATTCTTTGCTATACGGAAAAGGACTTCATTGATTACCTAAATATTTATATTTTCCCCGATTGCGAATCAAAGATGCTTAAAAATCTGGGATGGACAGAGTTAAGGGACAATCTACCAGCAGAATATAAAGATTACCCGTATTTCAATTTCTGAGTATCAAATTCTGATTTATCGAGATGTTTGTTCATCTTTTGCATCAGCTTGCTACAGATGGACTGTGAAATTAAAGATCTCGCAAAACAGATGTTTGTATAGAACCGAAGAAACTTTTGGAGGATGTATAATGAATAAGACCTTTATTGAGATGAAACTCTTTCAGGTAAAACCCGATAAGCTTGAGCAATTTGAAGCAAAGATCGGGGAAATGTCCACAATTCAGCTGAAATGCGAGGGCTGCATATCTCTTAAGTATTTCAAAAGATTCTATACCATAGACGGAATTGAACTAGGGGAGCCTCCAAGAGAGTTGACCAGGATCGTAAAGTGTGTAAAGTACTACTCATACTGGGAGTTTGACACAAAAGAAAACTATGGCAAGGCTATAAAGCTCTTCTTTGAAAACTATAATAAAGATTTGCAAAAACTGCTGATTGCACCTTTTGACATCAATCTGGGATACTCAGTTTAGGAGACTTGCTAATCCCGATTGTCAAAGTGAAACAATAGGACGTTTCCAGGACAAGTGTTTGACTTGTCCTTTTTTGACCCTTCGGAGGCTTCCAAAATAATTTTGTAGGGACATTTACGAACGCTTTATAAAGCAAAAACAAAGCCAACCGGCCGTATTGATATTTGCGGTATTCATGGTATTATAAAGACGAATAAGCAAATACTTCTTTAATATTGTATAAAACAGGCCAAAAAGGGCAAAAGGTTCGCTTTCATCCCCCCTAAGGCACCATCATACAAATTCAATACTGTTATCTTGAGATAGCAGTATTTTTTATTTGTAATGAATTGATATATCATGCATATAATTGATAAATGTATGATAATGTCATACAATGAAGATG
>JAEEGF011005251.1_pt1 | contig 24523 bp, 20 predicted proteins | sample 9134171 | NCBI WGS metagenome assembly JAEEGF01 (sample SAMN16246542, study PRJNA631951) | gut metagenome | biome: gut microbiome; feature: rumen; material: AP-attached | host: Bos | place: Iran: Karaj | collected 2018-10
AAATTTGTTGCGCATTTACGAAACATTATGTATCTTTGCAGCTGAAATCATGTAAAAATGGAGCAGACATTATTTGAACTTGACTTGTTGGAAGAAGCGCGAGATTTCTTGAAATCCTTATCAAAGGAGATTAGAGTAAAAATAGGATATAATATTCGCCGTGTTCAGAAAGGAGAACGTGATCCGGAGCTATTCAAGAAACTTGATGGCTCAAACATATGGGAGTTTCGCACACTATACAACAAGACGTATTATAGACTGTTTGCCTTTTGGGATAAGGACACAAATACATTAGTTGTCGCTACCCATGGCATTGTCAAGAAGACTCAGAAAACGCCATCAAGCGAAATCGCTAAGGCTGAAGGAATAAGGAAACAGTATTTTGAGATTAAAAACAAAGAAAAATGAAAAAGGTAGGAGACATGAAGCTTTATAGCTTTGAAGATTTGCTGGACGAGGACTTAGGTCCTGTCGGTACACCAGAGCGTGATGAGTTTGAGCGTAGTGTAGATGAATCCGTACAGGCCTACCGTGTTGGCGAGGCCATCAAAAAAGCGCGTGAGGCACAGAAACTTACTCAAGCAGAATTGGGCGAGAAAATGGGCGTGCAAAGATCTCAAGTTTGTCGTATTGAGAGTGGTAAAAGTATCACTTTAAACTCTATGATGCGAGCATTCCGTGCACTAGGAGTACAGGTTGCCTTAGAGTTAAAAGGCATAGGTAAAGTCGCACTCTGATAGATTATATCATTATTATAAGCAAAAAGTAGCTTTTCACCCCACGAAAAGCTACTTTTCGCATTCCAAAAACTTACTTTTTGAAGGGTAAAAAGTAACTTTTTGCGAAAACATTTGCCGGAATGCAAATAAGTATGTACTTTTGTAAGCGAAAAAATTAACGTTTCATAAACCGCCATGCAATATGGCGTAACTAAATGATGAAAAAAATACTATCTCTATTTGCCATCTTCATGACGTTGATGGCCTGTACTAAGGAGGAGGTAAAAGAGGCGGAGAACTATACGCTTCCCAGTATCACAGTGGATTCGTGTGTAGTGGCCTCGGGTAATTCGTTCATAGCCTATATGACTGTCGACAAGGGTGAGGCGTTCAGCAATCACAGTCTGCAGTTGCTGGTATATGATACAAAGGATGTGGAACATGTGCTTTCTGCAATCAACGTTGAACTTACAGCCGACCGTGTACAGAAAATCCAGAAAACGCTCACAGTACCATCTGCCGACAGCGAGTACCTGGTGAGTGCCGTGATGAAGACTGAGAAGAACTCGTTTAAGTCGAACTCGCTCATGGTGAACTTTGCCAAGATGACTGCCGATAGCTATCTGCGCCTGTGGGGCCAGCCGCGCTATCTGGACGAAGTGACCTACGAGGGTAGATGTTACCCTGAGAAATACGCCACCGATGACATTGCTCTGCACTTCTCGGCAGTAAGACGCTTCTGCATTGTTGTGAGGGCTGCTGTGAAAGGTATGCCTGTAAATGTGAGAATAGGCAATTACATCATCCCCATTAGTCGTGATGCATGGGGCGTAGGTGCTTACTCTGACCCTGAGGAAGATGCTAGTTTCGAGGTGGACATGCCTGATGACATTGAGCCGGGAATATACGACGTGGCGCTGCACTGGGGCGACATCGAATTGCCATTGCCGAAGAAAATACGTATCCTGCCTTTGAAGGCGGAAGAGGAGAAAACAGTACTGTTCAGCGAGTTTAAGTATCTGCCCCACGATGCCAGGTCTGTTTTCAGAGTGGGCGACAGAATGTACTATTACGCATGGGGCGAAGACAATAATCTGCTTGTATCTTGCGACCTGAACACCAAGGAGTGGACTAAACACAGGGATGTGACATGCAAAATCCATGACTTGGTGGCTGTAGGCTCCAAGGCGTACGGCATCACTGAGGAATATACATGGCTCTACGCCGATAAATACTCGGTACAGAATGATCTTTATGAGTATGATACAGCGACTGACAGTTGGAAGAAACTGTCGGCCGTGCCTGTAGAGCAGGGGGTAGCCAATATGAAGATGTTTGTAGCTGGCGGCAATGTGTATATCTGTGGCGGATACTATAACCTGACCGACCAACAGTGTATGGAGACCTGGAAGTATGATGTGTCTACGGGTGAATGGACCAAGGTGGCCGACAGACCTACTAAGCGGACTGTGATGCAGACGGGCAACGGCGAGACCAACGGCTACTTCATGACGCCTGACGGACACCTCTGGGTGTACGATTCAAACAGGGATGTATGGCACAAGGAGACGCAGTTGAGACCGGTCTACGACACCGACAACCAGGAGCAATGCCTGCTGGAATATGACGGCAAACTAATCTATGCTGGTAACAACGATAACTCTGCCATCTTCAGCTATGACTTCAATAGCAAAGAATGGGACCTGTTAGGGCTTTATAGTATAAGGATATTGAGTCCTTATATGCTGCCAGGCACAATCCATAACGGCAAGCTCATTCTGGGACCAGTACTGGAATATGAGGATTATCCAGGCGCTACAAGTATGAAGTTTTTAAATTTTGACATGAAATGAATATGAAATCTATCATAACATCCGCATTGTTTATGGCCGGACTGGTGGCTATGACCAGTTGTAGTACAGAAACGATCTGGGAAGAGTATTCCTACGGTCAGGAGCAACCGTCGTATAGTCATGACGACCTGCCTGCCATGGTGACAGTCTACAAGGATCGTGCAGAGATAAAACTGTATAAACCCGTGATGCATAATGTATATCTGGACGGTGTGCTGATGCAGCAGATAAAGCCTACGGGCAACGATGATAGGGTAGTGCTGCGTGCGCTGACGCCAAATACAGAGTATCATCTGTATATCACAGCTCTGTATGGTGAGCAGCTGCTTACTAAGGACGTGACATTCACTACGCATATGCCGTACGCCTCGGTGGTAGGATGGGTAGAGATGAATTACTACGATGGCGAGGAAGAGCTGGGATTTTCATACCAGATGCCTGGAGGCGACATCCTCGACCAGACCCACAGATACTATTATTATTCTGACGATGATTATTGCTTGCGCCGAACCGATGCCGAAGGCAGGGTGAAGTGGCGTAGTTACATACCGTATCATAATGCTGCTGTTTCGGACGACGGTCAGATCGCTGTGTGGACATACGATAAGGTGTGCAGGGTTGATCCTGAGACGGGTGCCGTGATGTACGAGTATTCGCTTAATCTCGAGAATGGTCTTATACATAGCGTTTGTGTATGCAATGACGGAGGATTGGTCATTGTAGGCAAAAATCATGTAGATGGTAGGAGTTATTTCCATTTCACACGCCTGGATGCCAATGGACAGCTGACTCATGAAGAGGAGGGCGACCTGGCTGACGAGTTGTATGAGGTTCACGAGACTGCCGATGGCAATGTGGTGGCGATGGGCAGAAAGGGGTTAGAAACCTTTGTGGCGCTCACCTTCGATGCTGAGGGAAATGTGATTGGAGAGTCGTCTGACTATGAAGAGAGAAGAGACCTGGGGTACTTAGCATACTTTAAACAGGCAGTTAGAGACAACCAAGGTAACATCTACTTCCTGGGCGGTGCTGAGGTGAATACTGAAAGGGGATATGCTCCTGCCGCGGTTGTGATTAAGGTGGATGCGCAGGGAAAAATAGTATGGACGCGCACGATGGTTAATGAATATGATGAGTTTAACGCTACATGCATGCACTTTGTCGACGATGACAGTTTATGTGTTTTTTATGCTGGCAGAACCACCAACATGGCATTAATGACTACGGATAATGAGATACTGCGCGAAGTGTCGCTCAATGCTAATTACAATATCCTATATGGCAGGCCATTAAACGAGGATTACACTCAGTTCTATCTCCTGGACAAGTATGGCAGAATCATCTATATCGACACCAAAGGGGAATAGCCCTAATGCAACTGCAAGGTGTGTAGCCCCATGAAAACGTCCTGAGCTCGGAGGCCGTAACACAAATTCTTCAAATCACTCAATGAACTCGCTACGCTCAAACAGCATTTCGTATTTCGTTGCTCAGATTGCGTTCCGCAATCAGAGACTCAATATCGATTCAAAGAATTTGCATTACTCTAAGGACCTCCTCGTGCGGAATGTTTTCTTAAGGCTACACCCCTTGAAACATTGATAAGTTTGTTTGCTAACTTATGCGCAACCCAATAGACTTAGGGGCTACTCGCCCCTAAAACCCTCGGTGTTTTCAGGTATTAGTATTGGCTTGCGCCAAAACATCGCGCAGCTCCATTAAAATAATCTATGCCGGGGCTATGATGCCCCGAGCATACCTTAATGAAAGAGCGACGAGTAGGAGCGGTTGCATCCTCCCCATATAGGGGGAGGCCTTGGAGGGGGTGGATGCTTCTTTTAGTTCTTTTCTTCGCGCCGAAGAAAAGGACAGTTTCTTTGGTCCTTTCCAGAAAGGACATCTTTCTGGTGACAGAAAGAAAATAAAAGAATCATTTTGGCTAACTGCATAATGCCGATTTGCTTGGAATCGGCTGAAAAATGTTGTATCTTTGCACACGTGTTCAGGAAGGTCCTGAACCTGACTTTAAGTCAGAGTGTGTAACAATTTAAATGAAAAGAAAGGAGGAAAATTATGTCAGTATTCTACCGATTAAGTCAGGTGACTGCACCTAAGGCTAAGGGCTATGGCAAATGGTACCCACGTGCGGTAATGACCGAGACCGTGGAGACCAACGAACTCGCTACAATCATGCAGCGCAACTGCACACTGAAACGAGCTGATATCCTGGCCGTAATCAGCGAACTGATTGAGACTATGCAGGATCAGCTGCAGAACTCAAAGCGAGTAAAGCTGAATGGCTTCGGATCATTCAAGATCGGCATCAAGGGCGAGGGCGCCGACAGCGCAGCCGAGTTCAGCATTGGCAAGAACGTGAAAGGTCTGCACGTGCTGTTTATGCCTGAGGTAAAGAAGGACAGCAACGGTCAGCTTCAGAAGACGTTCATCAGCGGATGCAGCGTGCAGGAGGCACCAAAGAACGGCGTTGACACCACTAAGCCACAGACTGGACAGAACACCAGCAACGGCTCAAGCACCAGCAATGGCGGTGGCAACACAGGTGCCGACGATGGCATGGACCAGAATTAGTGTTTAACGATTAAAAGTAAAGAAAGGAGGAATTAATTATGCTGAGAAACTGGCGAACGATCGCAAAGATCGTAGTGGCAGTACTAACTGCCTTGTTAGGAACAGTAGGCGCGACACTAGCAGATAGTGTCGCGCCCTTGTGTTATTTCTTGCGGAAGTACAGGATTGCTAGTACTATTGATAGCAGTAGCAGTGCTGCCGAGACGCAGGCTAGTATCCAGACTGTGTGCTGGGTGGCTATCTGTTGCTTGTAGCCGTTGGCTTTGTCCTGTAGCTTGTTCAGATTCTGCGTCATACGCACCACCTCATCGCTACCTAGCTGCAGCACCATGGCATTGTCGTGGGTTACAAGAGCTGAGCTGAGCATTGTCTCCTTGGGGTACCTGTCGCCGTCGAGAATGGCGATGGCCAGTTTCAGCAGTTCGTCGCCACGTGTGGGGTAGATATATGATGCATCAAGCTGGCCCTCGGCAACCTTATGGATACCGCCATCAGGTCCTGGCAGTGCATCGATACCACACAGCAGCGGCAGACGGGCATTAAGCTCCTTGAATGCCTTACGGGCTCCGAGTGCAGAACGGTCGTTATGACCGAACACGGCATCGACAGTGTTCAGGTCGCCTTGCCATTTCTTTACACCCTCATAAGCAGTGTTCTCAGTCCAGTCGCCCTCAATCTCGGCCACCACCTTGATGTCAGGATAATCTGCTATGGCTACGTGGAATCCGTTGTAGCGTTGCTCTGCAGGCTTAGAGCCTTTAGGACCCATAACCTCGATGACATTACCCTTGCCGCTTAGTTTCGAGGCTATGTATTCGCCCATCATGTGTCCCATCTCGTAGTTGTCGGCACTCACAAATGCGGTGTACTTACGCGAGTCGGTCTTACGCTCGAACACGATGACGGGTATGCCCTTGTCATGTGCGCGATCGATGGCAGGAGATGACGACGAAAGCTGGTTGGGGGTGACAATCAGCAGATTGATGCCGCTGGCCACCAGACTGTCTATCTGTTTGCTCTGAACCTCGGGATCGGAGTTGGCATCTGCAAATCGCAGTTCTATACCCTCGTGGAAATTGGCCTCTGTCTTCATCTCGGCATTCTGCCAATCGTGCCAGATATCGACAGAACACTGTGATACACCTATTATATATTTTGGTGAGTCCTGCTTGCAACTCATAAGCAGAATTGCAGCCAGCATTAGTAGGTAGATAGATTGTTTCTTCATTATCGTTTTAAGTTTTTATGGGGGCAAATATATAAATAATTTTCTAATGACACAACAGTTTTGATGTTTTTTTGTAAAAAGTTGTGAGTTTCGGAAAAACTTCATATCTTTGTACCCGAAAATCTAAAGCATCATGAACAGAATCATTATGAAAAGAGTATTTATCATTGCGTGCCTGATTGCAGTAGGCATGACACTGCACGCACAGACCAAGGCAGAACAGATTAAGCACATACGCCAGGTGTATGCACAGGCCAAACAGAAGGTGGACAAGATGGGGCAGGACGGTAAGGCTGCGCACACTGTGCACATACGTCAGATAGAGATGGGCGAGCCTGGTGGCGAATACACTCCGGAGATAGATACCGACACACAGTTCTACTTCGACCGTATCGGTGGCGATAGCGAACAGGGAATCACGGGTAAGGCCGTGTGCTACTTCGTATCGGTAAACTGGATGGCCGATGGACACACCAACTATCGCGAGTATCTGTACGACCCGGTGAAGGGACATCTGCTATTCGCCTTTATGGAGGCTGAGACGCACGCCGGATTCAAGGTTGAGACACGGTACTACTACGATGCACAGGGCAACTGCATAGAGCAGAAACACAAGGTGCAGGACAAGGAGGCAACAGCTGACAGTCACTCGTGGAACGACTGGAAGAGCGAACTGGAGAGCGGCCGCAAGAATGCAAGACTGTTTGACCTGATGCTGAACACAGAGCGCCCATATCCTGAACTGGCCAGCGCACACTATCCATCGAGCACGCCAAAGGCAAAACTGCTGAAGGACATACGTGCAGCCTATGCAAAGGCCAAGCAGAGGATAGAGCAGAACGACAAGGACGGTGGTGTGAAGAACGATATCGAGATAACTATACACGACCAGCAGAGCGAGGACTTTCCACCAGTAACAACCCTATGGAAGTGCTATTACGAGCAGATACAGCAGCCCAGTCCATATCAGCGCTACTACTTTATCAGCGAGAAGACTGAGTCGATGTATGGCGAGACCTACGAGGAGTATCTGCTTGACCCCAAGCCCGGTAGTGATAATGTGATATTTATCTATAATCAGGGCTATGCCGAGGGCGAGGAGATTGAGATGCGCTACTATTACGACGAAAACGGACACTGCTTCGAGTCGAAGGTGTCCGATATCGTAGAATCCGAACCTGTGCCTGCTCGCAACAAGGCTGGATATATATTCTCTATCTTTGATGAGTTGATGCAGTAGTGCTTAAGCGTCGGCAAATACCTTGCCGTCGTCGAGAGTGATCTGCAACTTGGTGTACTCGCTGTGGAAATCGTTCTTTAGGCGATCCAGATAGCGAGCGCACTCCCATTTGCACATAGGCAGATCGTGCAGCAGATAGTTACCACAAGCCTCAGGACGTGTGGCGGGTACTTCGTTCTGGGTGAGAATCCACTCCAGACACTCGATGGTGAGCTGACGCATGTCCTCTACGGTGTAGTTGCCTGTCATGATGATATACATGCCAGTGAGGCAACCCATCGGACCTACGTATACTACATCATCCTTAGCACGCGAGTTGCGGAACCATGTAGCCATCAGGTGCTCTATGCTGTGAATGGCTGCAGGAGCCACAGCAGGCTCCTTGTTGGGTTCGGTGATGCGCAGGTCGAATGTGGTAAAACCCTTATCTACACGCGATACGTAGATGCCTGGCTTAAGCTGTGTATGATCAATCGTAAAACTCTGTATTACTTCCATATTATAAACTTTCGATAAATGTCTTGGTGGTCTGGAATGATTTCTCGGCAACGGTGTCCCAGAAATTGTGGTACTGCGATGCGTCGGTGTCGCGCAGAGGGATGTCGCTGATAAGGCGGAACGAGATGAATGGTACCTTATAGATGTGGCACACCTGAGCGATGGCACAGCTCTCCATGTCGACAGCCTTAGCCTCGGGGAAGTGGGCAACGATCTCGCGCATCTTTTCCTTAGAGTCGACAAACCAGTCGCCAGTAACTATCAGTCCTGGTATGGCGCCAGTAAGCTTAGCCTTCTCAAGCAGATAAGGATCGGCCTGATAGCGGGCGGGCATGCCCTGCACCTGACCGTATACGGTGGTGTCGTCGATGGCCGAACCGCAATAAACATCGTGGTAGGTGAGTTCTGAGCTAACCACCACATCCTGCAGGTTTACATCGTCGCCATTACCACCTGCACATCCGCTCGAGATGATTACATCGGGCTTGTACTGACGGATCATTTCTACTGCCTGAATGGCAGCGTTAACTGTGGCGATACCGCTCTTCTGCAGTATCACTCTGTCTTCGGGGAATAATGGACGCAGCTGCTTCAGCTCCTTGTCCATTGCTACTATCATTCCTATCTTCATAACTTCAATTCTTTATTTCTTACTTTGTCTCTGGCGGACGGCTTCGTACATCAGAATGGCGGCGCTGACGCTGACGTTGAGTGAGTCGAGACGGCCAAGCATGGGGATGCGGATGTGGGCATCGGCAGCCTCACGCCACTGATTGGTAAGACCTGTACTCTCTGTACCCATCACGATGGCTGTGCCCTGAGTCATGTCGTAGTCGTAATACTCGTAAGAGTCCTGCAACTGGGCAGTTAGTATCTTGATGCCGTGCTGCTTGAGGAAGGCTATGCACTCCTGCGATGTGCACACAGCTGTGGGCACGCAGAACACACCACCTATGCTGGCACGGATTACGTTGGGATTGTACATATCTGTAAGCGGGTCGCACACTATCAGTGCATCGATGCCTGCTGCTTCGGCACTACGCAGTATTGCGCCTAGGTTTCCAGGTTTCTCAACACTCTCGAGTACTACTATCAACGGATTCTCCTTAAGTTGCAGCTTGGCCAATGTATGCTCACGGCATCGCACTACAGCGATGTGGCCCTCGGTGCTGCCACGGTAGGCCATCTTTTCGTAGACCTGTGGTGTCACGTTTACGTCGCGGATGTACTCTTCCACCACCTCATAGCCGCAGGCCTTGCAGTGCTCTATCTCGCGCTGGCCCTCGACCACAAACAATCCCTCCTCGCGGCGGAGCGATGACTTCTGCTGGAGGGCTACAACATGCTTGATTCTGGCGTTTTGTACGCTTGTAATTATCGTTTCTTCCATATTTTGGTGCAAAGATACCATTTTTTTCCTACGGATTATACGGATTATACAGATTTTTTTTAATTTTGCAGGCAAATTTATAAACTTGCAAGTTATGACATTAATAAAAAAGTGGCTGCCTGATGTGTTGGCAGTGTTGTTGTTTGCCGTTCTGGCCTTCGCTTATTTCTTCCCTGCTGATATCGAGGGACGTATACTTTACCGTCACGATGCATCGGCAGGACGTGGCGCTGGACAGGAGTGCGCACAGTATATCGAAAAGACAGGCGAGCGTAGCCGTTGGACTAACTCGCTGTTTGGCGGAATGCCTACATATCAGTTGGCACCTGCCTATAAGTCGACTGACAAGCTTACAACGATGACCAAGATATACCATCTGTTCTTGCCCGAGAACGTGTGGTACGTGTTTGTATATCTGTTGGGATTCTATATTCTGCTGCGTGCATTCGACTTCCGTCAGCATCTGGCTGCACTGGGATCGATAATATGGGCATTCAGCACCTACTTCCTAATCATCATCGCTGCGGGACACATCTGGAAGGTGTGGGCGCTGGCATATCTGCCGCCAATGATAGCCGGACTGGTGCTGGCCTACAGGGGTAAATACCTGTGGGGATTTGTGCTCACTGCCATCTTTACGGCATTCGAGATAAATGCTAACCACGTACAGATGACCTACTACTATCTGTTTATCATCCTGGCGATGGTGATAGCATGGCTCATAGATGCTATCCGCAAGAAGGAGTTGGCACGATTTGGCAAGGCCACAGCTGTATGCATCGCAGGTGCTGCCATAGGTGTGTGCATCAACCTGAGTAACCTGTATCACACATGGCAGTACAGTCAGGAGTCGATGCGCGGCAAGAGCGAACTGGTGAAGAAGAACTCTGGCAATCAGACCAACAGCGGTCTGGAGCGCGACTATATCACACAGTGGAGCTATGGCATCGACGAGACATGGACACTGCTGGTGCCTAACACCAAGGGTGGAGCATCGGTGCCTATGAGTGAGAGCAAGATTGCGATGGAGAAGGCCGATCCTAACTACGAGTCGATATATCAGCAGATAGGACAGTACTGGGGCGAGCAGCCTGGCACAAGCGGACCAGTATACGTGGGTGCGTTTGTGATGATGCTCTTCATACTGGGACTGTTTATCGTGAAGGGGCCGATGAAGTGGGCACTGCTGGCAGCTACCATCCTTTCTGTTCTGCTTTCGTGGGGACGCAACTTCATGGGATTCACTGATTTCTTCCTCGACTACGTGCCTATGTACGCTAAGTTCCGTACTGTGGCTTCGATACTGGTAATCGCCGAGTTTACCATCCCACTGCTGGCTATGCTGGCCCTGAAGAGAATATTCGACGAGCCAGAGATACTTAAGACTAAGGCTAAGTTCCTGTATATCTCGTTCGGACTTACTGCAGGTTTCTGTGCACTGTTTGCACTGATGCCATCGATGTTCTTCGACAGTTTCATTTCGTCGAGCGAGATGCGTGCGCTGGCTCAACTGCCTCAGGAGCATGTGGGTCCGCTTACTAGCAACCTGACAGAGATGCGCAAGGCCGTATTCACAGCCGACTGCTGGCGCTCGTTCTGGATCATCGTGGTGGGCACAGCCATGCTGTTGGCCTATAAGTATCGCAAGCTTAAGGCCGAATACGCTATAGCAGGTATACTGGTGCTCTGCCTGATAGACCTGTGGCAGGTAAACAAGCGCTATCTTAACGATGAGATGTTTGTGCCACAGAGCGAGCGCGAGGCTCCACAGCAGATGAGTCAGACAGACGAACTGATACTGCGCGATAAGACACTCGACTATCGTGTGCTGAACCTGGCATCGAACACATTCAACGAGAACGAGACATCTTACTATCATAAGAGTATCGGTGGCTATCACGCTGCCAAACTGCGCCGCTATCAGGAGATGATAGAGCAGTATATCAACCCCGAGATGCAGAAGCTGATGGGCGCTGTGGCTGAGGCTGGTGGCGACATGACGCTGGTGAATGGCGACAGCATCTGTCCTGTACTGAACATGCTGAACACACGCTACTTTATCTTCCCACTGCAGGGCGGACAGACTGTGCCCCTGCAGAACCCATACGCTCTGGGTAATGCGTGGTTTGTGAATAAGGTGAGCTACGCTAAGAATGCCAACGAGGAGATACTGCAGGTGGGCAAGATAGACCTGCGACACGAGGCTGTGGCCGATGAGAAATTCAAGACTCAGCTTGGCGACGGTGTGGCACAGGACACTGCCAGTGTGGTGACGATAAAGAACTACGAGCCCAACCAGTTGACATACGAGGTTAACTCGGGCAAGGGTGGAGTAGTGGTGTTCTCAGAGATATACTACCCAGGATGGACAGCTACTATCGATGGCGAGCCAGCAGAACTGGGACGCGTGGACTATATACTGCGTGCACTCAACGTGAAGCCAGGCAAGCACGAGGTAGTGCTGAGCTTCTTCCCTAAGTCGGTGGATACAACCGAGACTATCGCCTATACAGCGTACGCAATCCTGATATTGGTACTGGCAGGTGCCGCCTTCATGGCCTATCGCCGCAAGCAAAAATAAAAGCCTATGAAAAAACTTCTCTCATTGCCACCTAACTTGGTGGACAGTTTCCATGATGTGACAGGACTGAGCAGAGAGGAATACTTCTGCACCAACGATCCTGTGGGACACAAACTGGGTAGTGGCGGTGGTACCACATGGCTGCTTCAGGCCTGTATGACCACCGAAGATGGCGAGTCGCTGGCCGAGTGGTTGCCACGCGAGAAGCGTATACTGCTGCACGCTGGCGGACAGAGTCGTCGACTGCCATCATATGCTCCATCGGGCAAGATACTTACACCAGTGCCCGTGTTTCGTTGGGAGCGCGGACAGAAACTGTCGCAAGACCTGTTGAGTCTGCAACTGCCACTGTACGAACAGATGATGCAGATGGCACCAGAGGGCATACACACCATGGTGGTGAGTGGCGACGTGCTGGTGCGCACATCGCAACCACTACAGCCCATACCTGAGGCCGATGTGGTGTGCTACGGACTTTGGCTCGACGCATCGGTAGCCAAGAATCACGGTGTGTTCGTGAGCAGTCGCAAGTCGCCATCTGTGCTCAAGCAGATGCTGCAGAAACCAAGTATCGAGACACTGAACGAGATACAGAAGGATCACTACTACCTTACTGATATCGGCATCTGGATGCTGAGCGACAAGGCTGTAGAGCTGCTTGCCAAGAAATCTAAGAATGGCGATGATATCATAGAGTACGACATGTACTCGGAGTTTGGTTGTGCGCTGGGCACAAACCCATCAAAGCCTGATAATGATCTGCTAGACCTTAAGGTGGCTATAGTACCACTGCAGGGTGGCGAGTTCTATCACTTCGGCACATCGCGCGAGATGATATCGTCTACGATGCGCATACAGAACTTGGTGAACGATCAGCGCGAGATAATGCATCACGACCGCAAGCCGCACCCAAGCATATTTGTGCAGAATGCAGAGTGCAAGTTTAAGTTTACCGAGGACAACGAGAATATCTGGATAGAAAACAGCTACGTGGGAGAGAGATGGACCTTGACCCGCGATAATATAGTGACAGGTGTGCCAGAGAACAAATGGAAGCTGCAGCTGGCTCCAGGCGAATGTATCGATGTGGTGCCTATCGGCGATGAGGAATACGCTATCCGTAGATACCATATTGATGATAAGTTTGCTGGCGCAGAGCAGCAGAAGCAGCAGTTCCCTGTAATTAGTAATCTGGCAGCAATGTCTGATCTGGTAGACCTGGATGGACTTAGCTTCCTGACCACTCGACTGATTTCGGCCGAGGAGATTAGTACCGAGGCAAATCTGCATAGATTGTTTGATCAGCGTAAGGCACTGCGCAAGCAGAACTGGAGCGCGCTGGCCAGCAACTGGACACACAGCGTGTTCTATCAGCTGGACCTGGCTGATGCCAAGCGGGAGTTCGACGAGATGGATATCCCTATGCCTGCACCACTGGATGATGATGCTCCACTGATGACACGCATACACGATGCTATGTTCCGTGGTGAGAGCGACAAGGCATTCGGACTGTTGCGCGAGGGACTGCTTGATATCGACGAGAAGCGTGTGATACCACAGCTGTCAGTGGCTGAGGACCAGATAGTCTGGGGACGTTCGCCTGTGCGTATCGACATCGCTGGTGGATGGACTGACACACCACCATACTGCCTGATGGAGGGCGGAAACGTAATCAATCTGGCTATCGAACTGAACGGTCAGCCACCATTGCAGGCATATATACGTCCATCGCGTGAGCCAAGAATAGTGCTGCGCAGCATCGACCTGGGAGCGATGGAGGTGGTTGAGACCAGCGAACAACTGAAGGACTTTATGCACGTAGGTTCGCCATTCTCGATACCTAAGGCTGCACTTGTGCTGGCAGGCTTTGGTAATCGTATGCTGATGGACGAGCTGGAGGCATTCGGCTCTGGTATAGAGATAACACTGCTCAGCGCAATACCTGCTGGTAGCGGACTGGGCACTAGCAGTATACTGGCCGCAACTGTGCTTGGTGCGCTGAACGACTTCTGCGGACTGGGCTGGGATAAGAACGAGATAGGACATCGCACACTGATGCTGGAACAGATGCTGACCACAGGTGGTGGCTGGCAGGACCAGTTTGGTGGTGTGCTGGGTGGCGTAAAGCTGCTACAGACGGGTAGGGGATTCTGTCAGAACCCACAGGTGCGCTGGTTGCCTACCGACCTGTGGACACAGCCCGAATATCGTCCTTGCCACCTATTATATTATACAGGCATAACGCGTACGGCTAAGAGCATACTGGCCGAGATAGTTCGCAGAATGTTCTTGAATCATGGCGGCGAGTTGCGCTTGCTGCGACAGATGAAGGAGCATACACTCGACATGTACGAGGCTATCCAGCAGAACGACTTTGTGCGTATGGGACAGCTGGTGCGCAAGACGTGGACGCAGAATCAGCTGCTCGATTCGGGTACCAATCCTGAAGATGTGGCTAAACTGACCAGTATGATTGACGACCTCTGTCTGGGATATAAACTGCCAGGAGCAGGCGGTGGCGGCTATCTGTATATGATAGCAAAGGATCCTGAAGCTGCAGCACGTATCAAGCAGATATTGACAGAGAATAGCATACGTAAAAATGCAAGATTTGTGGAGATGGACCTCTCGACAAAGGGATTGCAAATAAGTAGAAGCTGATTTGGGACATTGAACATTGAATATTGAACATTGAATGGATTTTCGAACGATTGTAGATATTGAGGATCCTGGGTTCAGGATTGGGGCTTGCGAGGAGATGCTCTTTGTGGGGTCGTGTTTCGCTGATAAGATAGGCGCACGATTCACAGAGGAGAAGTTCCGCACCATAGTCAATCCCTATGGTGTGATGTATAATCCAGCATCAATCCTGCACACCATACAACGTATCGACAAGCCTGTGAAGACAGCATTCCTGACATTGGGCACCAATCACGTGTATATCCTTAAGGAGACTAACGAGATAGTGGACAACTGCGAGAAGCGTCCACAATCGCTCTTTATCGAGAAAGAACTGACGGTAGACGAGTGTGCCAACTATCTGCAGCAATCCATCGACATGCTGCGCCAGCTTAATCCTGATATCCGTATCGTAATCACCGTTAGCCCTATCCGCTATCGCAAATACGGCTATCACGGCTCACAACTCTCCAAAGCCACACTGCTGCTAGCAGTCGATAAACTTGAGGGGGTAAACTACTTCCCTGCCTACGAGATTGTCAACGACGAGTTGCGCGATTACCGGTTCTATGCCGAGGATATGTTACACCCATCAGCACAGGCGGTGGAATACATCTGGCAGAGATTCTCGGAGGTGTATCTCAGCGATGCAGCAAAGGCCTTCATCAAGGAATGGCAACCCATCAAAGCTGCACTAAATCATAAGCCTTTTAACCCTGATTCGCAAGAATATCGCATATTCATGGATAAAACTATGTTAAAAGTTGCCGAGTTGCAAAAAAAATACCCTAACTTTGCACTCTAAAAAAGGAAATTATGAAATATAGCATTGAAAAAGTTACCACGCTTATAGGTGCGCGAAGATATGGAAACAGCGAGGGACAGGTTAGTTGGCTGCTTACCGATAGCCGTAGTCTCTGCTTCCCAGAAGAAACCCTATTTTTTGCCCTGAAAACTCAACGTAACGATGGACACCGCTACATTCAGGACTTGTACAATCGAGGTGTACGACAGTTTGTAGTAGAGCAGGTGCCCGAGCATTACGAGAAACTATATCCCGAGGCTAATTTCTTGCGAGTACCGCATACATTGGCCGCACTGCAGCGACTGGCTGAGCGCCATCGCGACGAGTTCGATCTGCCTATCGTAGGTATCACGGGCTCAAACGGTAAGACTATGGTGAAGGAGTGGCTGTATCAGCTCATGTTGCCATCACAGCGCATCGTTCGTTCGCCGCGCAGTTATAATTCGCAGATAGGTGTGCCCCTCTCGGTATGGTTGCTCAACGAGCAGACTGAGGTGGGAATCTTCGAGGCTGGTATATCGCAGCCTGGCGAGATGATGGCACTGCGCGATATCATCCAACCTACCATCGGAGTGCTAACCACGCTGGGTGCTGCACATCAGGAGAACTTCCGTTCGATGGAGGAGAAGTGCATGGAGAAACTCGAGCTGATGCACGACACCGAGGCTATGGTGTATTGCTCTGACAATGACATCGTGAGCCGTTGCATTCGTCGTATGAGTTACAAGGGCGAGAAGATTTCGTGGAGCACTTGCGACGAGCAGGCTTCGCTGTTTGTTAAGAGCACCAAGCCTTCAAAGACTCGCCTCGCTACCACCATTACTTATATATGGCAGCAGGAGGAGAATACCTTCGAGATTCCATTCATCGATGAGGCTTCGATAGAGAACTCTATCACTTGTGCTGCGGTAGCACTGAAGTTGGGACTAACCCCAGGCGAACTGGCCGACCGCATGCCAAAACTGGAGCCTGTAGCTATGCGACTGGAGGTGAAGGAAGGTCAGCGTGGATGCATACTGATAAACGACTCGTACAATTCGGATATCAACTCGCTCGACATAGCGCTCGACTTTATGAGTCGTCGTGAGGGCAAGAACCGTACGCTCATTCTCAGTGATATATTCCAGACAGGCGTATCGGCTAGCGAACTCTACGCACAGGTGAGCGATCTGGCCACAAAGCGCGGCATAACCAAGTTTATTGGTATTGGTCCTGAACTTACAGCTCAGGCCGACAAGATACAGATAGCCGACAAACAGTTCTTTGCCGATGTGAACCACTTCCTTAGCAGCGATGCCTTTACTGCACTGCGCGACGAACTGATTCTGCTTAAGGGTGCGCGTCCATTCGGATTCGATCAGATAACAGAGCAACTGGAGCAGAAGGTGCACGAGACTATCCTTGAGGTAAACCTGAATGCTGTGGTAGAGAATCTGAACTACTATCGCTCATTTATGAAGCCCGAAACCAAGATGGTTTGTATGATCAAGGCCGATGCATATGGTGCAGGAGCCGTAGAGATAGCAAAGACACTGCAGGATCATCGCGTGGACTATCTGGCTGTGGCTGTGGCCGATGAGGGTGTAACACTGCGTAAGGCTGGCATCACTGCCAACATCATGATAATGAACCCAGAGATGACTGCGTTCAAGACCATGTTCGACTATGATCTTGAGCCCGAGGTTTACAGCTTCCGACTGCTCGATGCACTTATCAAGGCTGCACGCAAGGAGGGTATCACAGGTTGGCCTGTACACATCAAGCTTGATACAGGTATGCACCGCTTGGGATTCGACCCAGAGCAGGATATGGACGAGCTCATCGATCGACTGACACATCAGCAGGCAGTCATCCCTCGTTCGGTATTCAGCCATTTCGTAGGCTCTGACAGCGACGACTTTGATAACTTCTCAACCCTGCAGTTCAAGCGTTTTGAGATGGGTAGCAAGAAGCTTCAGGACGCGTTCTCGCATAAGATTCTGCGCCACATGGACAACTCTGCTGGTATCGAGCACTTCCCCGATCGCCAGATGGATATGTGCCGACTGGGACTGGGCCTATATGGCGTAGATCCTCGCGATAACCGCATACTGCACACCGTTAGTACACTTAAGACCACCATCCTGCAGATGCGTCAGGTGCCTAAGACTGATACCGTGGGCTACAGTCGCAAGGGCAAGCTTACACGCGATTCTGTCATCGCAGCCATACCTATCGGATATGCCGATGGACTGAACCGTCATCTGGGCAATCGCAACTGCTACTGTCTGGTGAACGGACAAAAGGCTGAGTACGTGGGTAATATCTGTATGGACGTGGCGCTGATAGATGTTACTGACATTCCATGCGTAGAGGGCGACCAGGTAGAGATATTCGGCGAGAACCTGCCAGTGACGGTACTGAGCGATGTGCTGCAAACCATACCTTACGAGGTGCTGACGGGCATCAGCAATCGAGTGAAACGAGTCTACTTCCAAGACTAAATAGATAGGAGAATCGCACAGATTCTCCTTTTTTAATGCTAATTCGTAAGAAATATGCCGAATTTTTTGGCAAATCGAAAGAAAAGTAGTACTTTTGCCGACGCAAGGAACTAAATTATCATAAGTACAATGACAAAATGAAACGTAAAACTTGCAAACAACTGAAGATGCTAGCTGTTGCGATGGCTATGTGTGTATGCTCAGTGGCACATGCGCAGCAGAAGAGCAATGACATCGATTGGACCAAGGAATTCACCAGTCGTATTACTCTGAACGGCTATGCTCAGGGGGGATGGAGTTATCAGGATCCCAACGGCAAGCCGCAGAATGCTTACAATCTAAAGCGAACCCTTTTGTGGGCTAAGGCCCGTATTACCGACAGATGGTCGTTTATGTTCATGCACGACTTCTCGAGTGTGGTTCAGGAGTTTTATACCGACTACCGCTTGAGCAAGGGCAATGAGATGACCGTACGTCTGGGACAGTTCAAACACTCTTACTCGATGGAGAATCCTATGTCGCCTACTCAGTTGGAGTTGGTCGATGTATATTCGCAGGCTGTGCTCTATCTGGCAGGCGAAGGTCCTGACCCGCTTAATGGCGTGAACTATGGTCGCGATATGGGTCTTGAGGTATATGGCGACCTGGCTAAGGGCGTGTTGCACTACGAACTGGCACTGATGAGTGGTCAGGGTATCAATCGTAAGGACCTGAACAATCAGAAAGACTTTATCGCAAAGCTCGAACTTCGTCCTGTCGACGGATTCCGTGTGGTTGCATCAGGCTATCTGGGCACAGGATGTGCTGTTGGCACAGCTGCATGGAACCCTGAGATCGGCGTGGGCGACAACTATAAGCGCAATCGCTACAGCGTGGGTGCCGAGTATAAGACCAGCCCCTACACAGGCAGCAAGTACAAGGAGGCTCGTCCTGCATCGGTACGTGCAGAGTGGTTGGGCGGACAGGATGGTGAGGTAGGAAGCCGAGGCGGCTATGTTACCACATGTATCCCTGTGGTCGATGCACTCGACATCGTGGCTAGCGGCGAGACATTCGACCGCAATACCAAGGTTGACGGATGGGATCAGACCAACCTGACCGTAGGCCTGCAGTACTGGTTCTACAAGAAGTGCCGTATGCAGTTGCAGTACACACGTTGCATGTGTGGCGATATGCTGGGCAAGGATTATAATTGGGTTCAGGCCCAGATGCAGGTGGCATTCTAAACATTAAAGATTAAACATTAAAATGATTATCAAGATAGTATTTACGATAATATTCCTGGCTGTGATGATTGGGGTGGGACTATACACCCGCAAGCAGGCCAGTAGTGTTGAGGGTTTCGTGCTTGGTGGTCGTGCTGTTGGTCCTTGGCTCACAGCGTTCGCCTTCGGAACCAGTTATTTCTCAGCAGTAGTGTTTGTGGGCTACGCAGGTCAGTTCGGATGGAAGTACGGACTGTCTTCAGCCTGGATTGGTATTGGCAATGCCATCATTGGCTCGCTCCTGGCGTGGATCATCCTTGGTCGTCGCACCAAACTGATGACCCAGCACATCGAGAGTCGCACCATGCCCGATTTCTTTGGAACTAGATTTAACGACCAAGGTCTGCGTGTAGCAGCATCTATCATCGCATTTGTTTTCCTTATTCCATATACCGCTGGTGTTTATAGCGGAATTTCACGATTGTTTGAGATGGGATTCAACATCCCTTACGAGTATTGTGTCATCATCATGTCGATACTCACTGCTGTCTATGTTATCCTGGGTGGCTACAAGGCTACGGCTATGAACGACTTTATCCAGGGCATCATCATGCTGTTTGGTATCGTGGCTGTAATCGTGGCTGTGCTTAATCTGCAGGGCGGACTATCTGCTGCTGTCGACAAGCTGGCTGCTATCCCTTCAGATGCCAACCCGATGGAGAATGGTGGTTTCGCATCATGGTTCGGTCCCGATCCTTGGGGGCTGCTGGGTGTGGTCATCCTTACATCGCTGGGCACCATGGGACTGCCACAGATGGTGGGCAAGTTCTACTCGATTACCGATGAGAGTGCCATTAAGCGTGGTACCGTCATCTCTACCGTGTTTGCGTTTATCGTAGCTGGTGGATGTTACTTCCTGGGTGGTTTCGGTCGCCTGTTTGGCACTCCTCCTATGCTGCCTAACGGCAAGTTGGCATTCGACTCTATCGTGCCATCTATGCTGGTAAACCTGCCCGATATCCTTATCGCGCTGGTAGTGTTGCTGGTGCTCTCAGCATCTATGTCGACACTCGCATCGCTGGTGCTCACATCAAGTTCAACGATGACTCTCGACCTTATCTATCGCGACAAGAAGTCGCTGCCAGGCGAGGTTGAGGATGGTGAAATCAATGATATCGTATCCGAGAAGGTAGAGCGTCGTAAGGTGGTAGTGATGCGTGTGCTCATTATGTTCTTCATCGCCATCTCGCTGCTCATCGCACTCAATCCTCCTACGTTCATTGCCCAGCTTATGGGTATCTCGTGGGGAGCTCTGGCTGGTGCGTTCCTGGCTCCATTCATGCTGGGTCTGTATCAGCGCAATATCACCACCAAGAGTGTGTGGGCTTGCTTCACATGGGGCGTGGGACTAACTGTCATCAACATGGTGGCTGGCAATCCCATCAATCCTATCAACTGTGGTGCTATCGCCATGGTGGGTGGATTCCCTGTGGTATGGATCGTAAGTCTGTTTACCAAGAAGATGTCGGAGGCTCGCGTCGACGCCATCTTTGAGTGCTATAAGAAATAAAATTAATTAAATAATTAGGTTCGTATATGAAAAAGTCAGTTTTAACCCTTACTTTACTTTTGCTAACGGTTACTTTGATGGCCGCATGTGCGGGCAAAGCAAAGCCCGCTCAGGCCACCGAAGAAACACAAGCTGTCGAGGCTGCTGCTGATGAGGCACAGGCTGATGGCTTGGCTCCCGATTTCGAGTTGCCCAACCTTCAGGGTTCTACCACCAAACTGTCTAGTCTGCGTGGTAAATATGTAGTTCTGGATTTCTGGGGCTCATGGTGCGTATGGTGTATTCGTGGCATCCCCAGCATGAAGGAGGCTTACACCAAGTATAAGGACAAGATGGAGATACTGGGTGTGGACTGTCGCGACACTGAGGACAAGTGGAAGGCTGCAGTAGATGAGCATCAGCTGCCATGGTTGCAGGTTCGCTGTCCTGACGAGAAACTGCAGACTATCGCCGATCAGTATGGCATCGAGGGATTCCCCACCAAGGTGGTAATCGATCCTCAGGGCAAGATTATCAACACCGTAGTAGGCGAGGATCCTGCGTTCTACACTTACCTCGACGGATTGTTTAAATAATAAATATCCCCGCCAGCAAGGCGGGGATATTTGTTTAGTATGCGTGGTCGTCACCTTGGAGCTCATCCTTGGTGATTTTCTTTTTGTCGATAGCTCTCCAGGCGTAGACGATGTAGGCTAGTACAAATGGTACCAGTAGCGATACATAGAACATGGTGCGCAGGGTGAACTCGCTCGAGCATGAGTTGGTCATTGTGAGCGAACTCTGCAGGTCGGCAGTCGATGGGTAGTAGGCTGTGTTGTTCCAAGCGCAACTCAGCAGCAGTGCCAATACAGTGAGCACTGTGCCTATGCCTGCAGGCCAAATGCCACAGATGTACTTCTTAGAGAAGATAGTCTTGCCGATACCAAATAGCACCAGTACCACACCTATCAGTAATACTATAAGCAGGTACCACATCTCAAGGAAGTTGTTAAGATACTTGTATGGCTCCATATAGATCACACCCTCTGCATTGTAGGCATAACCGTCCTTAAGCAGCACGTGCACCAGATAAGCCACAAACAGCACCAGGAAAGGCACGGCGGCACCAATCAGTCGTACACTGCCACGCGAACGTATGTCCTCATCGTCCACATTGTTCATAACGTAGAGTATGCCTAATACACGAGCCAGGAACACTACTGCAAAACCCAGTACCAGCACCCATGGGTTAAGCAGTGCATCTAGTCCGTGACTTGCGTTGGCCCATCGCGATATCACAGGTGTTATCGCTCCTGCGTCTACTAGGTTGGCCTTGTCTACTATGAAGTTCGAACCCTCGAAGAATGTGGCTACAGCACCACCTAGCAGCAGCGGACCTACGATACCATTAAGTGTCAGGAAAAATTGGAAGGTCTTAGGGCCAAGGAAATTTCCAATCTTGTTCTGGAACTCGTAGCTCACAGCCTGTAGCACAAACGTAAACAGTATTATCATCCACAGCCAATAGGCGCCACCAAACGAGGTGGAGTAGAACAGCGGGTAAGATGCAAAGAATGCACCACCGAATGTTACCAGCGTGGTAAATGTAAACTCCCACTTACGTCCTGTAGAGTTGTACACCAGTCGTCGTCCCTCCTCAGTCACACCTAGCGAACGTGCCACCGAGTTGGCTCCCTGAACAAACAGCAGGAATACTAGCAGTGCTCCTAATAGCGATACTATAAAGCACCAATAATGTTGCAAAAATGTGTATGTCATACTTCAGGTCCTTTCTTAATTTGTTTCAGTAAGATGTTAATCTCAACAGCCAGCATGGTGCTGAAGAGTATGAGGAAGAGGAAGAACGTGATGATAACGCTCGACGACTGCAGATCGCTCACCGAAGCCCATGTGGGCAGCATATCCTGGATGGTCCAGGGTTGGCGTCCGAACTCAGCTACCAGCCATCCACACTCCGATCCGATGTAGCCCAGAGGTATCAGTGCGATAGCCACCCAATAGTGCCAAGCGGGTAGGGCAGTTATGTCGCGCTTGCCAAACAGAGCCTTTGGCCACTTATATGTCACAGCCAGTATCACGGCAAAGAAAAGAATGAACAAACAGCCCACACCCACCATCACGCGGAATGCCCAGAAGTTTACGGCTACTGGTGGTATCACGTCAGTCTTGTTCTTCAGATATCCATAGCCAAAGTACTTCATATTGTCGTTGAGCACTGCCAGATATTGGCTGGCGTCCTCGCCTTCAATCTTGGCCTTGCGATATGCTGCAAGGGCCTCGATGGCCTTCTTGCCTCGCTCCATCTTCTCCTCTACCGATGGTTCTGTCTTTCCGTCAGGAGTGGTGTAGCCGTTCACTATATCGTTGATGCCTGGCACGTATCCCTTAGGATCGTTGGTGGCCATAATGCTCAGTCCATAGGGCACCTCTATGCCTTCGATAAGCTTCAGTCCCTGTTCTGTTCCACCATCATACAGAGCCTCCATCGCAGCCAGTTTCATGGGCTGAACCTCAGCCACATCCATGCCCGACTTATGTCCCGTACCACCTGCCAGCAGAGCAGCTACCAGTCCTACGCCAGCACCTATCTTCATGCTCTCGATGGCCAGCTTGGTGTGACGTTTCTTCATCAGATACCAGCAACAAACGCCCACGCAGAATATCGCTCCGATAATCCACGACGATGTAACTGTGTGGCAGAACTTCGATACAGCAAATGGCGACAGAGCCACCTCGGCAAACGATACCATCTCATTGCGCATTGTGTCGGGGTTGAACTCGCAGCCCACAGGGCATTGCATCCATGCATTGGCCACAAGTATCCACCATGCCGATATCGTTGCTCCCAGTCCTGTGAGCCACGTCGAAGCCAGGTGGAATCCGGGCGATACCTTCTTCCATCCAAAGAACATCACTGCCACAAACGTGCTCTCCATAAAGAAGGCCACGATACCCTCAACAGCCAGTGGAGCACCGAATATGTCGCCCACAAACCACGAGTAGTTGCTCCAGTTGGTACCAAACTCAAACTCGAGTATGATACCCGTAGCCACACCCATGGCAAAGTTTATTCCGAAGAGCTTCTGCCAGAATTTGGCTGCACCCTTCCAGAACTCGTCTTTAGTACAATAGTACTTGGTCTCTGCTATGCCCATTATCACCGCTAGTCCTAGCGTCAGTGGCACAAAGAGCCAGTGATAGATTGCCGTCAGAGCAAATTGCGCTCTCGACCAGTCGATCATTCCGGCATCGATGTTTAGAATTAGGTTTTGTAGCATAATATTAAGGATTAAAACTATTTTGCACGATCCACAAGCTCTTTGGCCACATACGACGGCTCATCGCCCCCGGCATTCTGCTTCAGGAAGTTTGGGAAGAAAAATACTTTGAGTACCACGAAGATTATGAACAATTTTATCAGTATGATGGCCCACAGCGTCTTGCCTAGCGTCATCGAGCGAAAACCATCGTAATACAGATGGAATACCTTAGATAGAAAGTTTTTCTTCGCCATATAGATTGTTCTAATTTCTGTGGGCAAATATACATTTTTTATTTATAAGTTCCAAATATTTGTGTCATAAACTGTAAAAATTGGTCGAAAAGTCGCTAAAATTCTTAATTTTAATGTTGCTTAAATGTTTGTATCGCATTTTCTTTTGTTATTTCGTAGAAATAATCTA
>JAEEGF010846139.1_pt1 | contig 24519 bp, 20 predicted proteins | sample 9134171 | NCBI WGS metagenome assembly JAEEGF01 (sample SAMN16246542, study PRJNA631951) | gut metagenome | biome: gut microbiome; feature: rumen; material: AP-attached | host: Bos | place: Iran: Karaj | collected 2018-10
ATGTTGGCATACGCCTGCTTGTTGCCCCAGATATAGAGCGTGCCGTCGTCCATCAGAATTGCGGACGCCTGGAAGCCCGCCGCAACCTTCTTGATATGCGCGACGTCAAGCTCGCCGTTGACAACCACATCCGGAACCGGCTCAAGGTTCGGGTTGCCTTCGGTCTTCTCGTCGTTTGCGAACTGACCGAAGCGGTTAGAACCCCAGCCGTAGAACTTGCCGTCCTCGCCGATTGCGATGACGTGGTCCTGACCGGCTGCGACATACGCGATCTTGGCATTCTGCACTTCTTCCGGAATATCCTTGACGTTCAGACCGGTTGCACCGAGCTTGCCGATACCCCAGATATAGACCTTGCCGTCCTTGGAAAGACCGACCGAGAAGCTGCCGTAGCTGTCGATCATCTTGATGTTGTTCTTCAGTTCCTTCGGAACCTTCATCAGGGACATCGTCGGCGGGAGGTCCTTCTGCGTCGTCTCGGTGAACGCATCATAATATTTCGTCATGAAGTGCGGCATGATGAACACGACCGCAAACATGATCAGAACGACGACGACGGAAATCACCGCGAACTTGCGTTCCATGAAGCGGTTGAAGATCTGACGGCCCGGGCTGACGATCAGTTCGGAATCGTCCGGAACGCCGTTTTTATAAACGATTTCTTTCTGTACCTTTTCCCTCTTGCCGAACCACTTCTCTTCGTATTTCAAACCGAAGAAGCCGCGTACGAACCAGCGAAGGAGTTTACGGAAGATGTTTTCTTTCTTTTGCTTTTCCATGATTCTTCCCCCTTACTTGCTGATGCGGACGCGCGGGTCAACAAGACCATATGTGAGGTCGATGACGAGGTTCGCAAACAAGCCGATGAACGTGTAGATTACCTCGAGGAACATGATCATGTCATAGTCCGCGGTTCTCGTCGCATTCAAAAACAGCAGGCCCATTCCTTTGAAGCCGAACATCGTTTCCAGAATCATTGCGCCGGAGATCGTGCTGAAGAAGCCGCCGACGATGATGGAAACCATCGGAATCAAAGCGTTGCGCCATGCATGGCTGTAAACAACGGTTTTTTCCGTCAGACCTTTTGCGCGCGCCGTGCGAATGCAGTCCAAGCTCAATGCATCAATCATGGATGCGCGGCAGATACGCGTGATGGATGCCAGCGAACTGAACGTCAGACAGATCGTCGGCAGCGTGACGTGCCACAAAACGTCAACCGCGTTTCTCCATCCCGTGTACGTGCTGCCCGGCGTCTTCATGCCGCTGACCGGGAACCAGTGCAGGATCGAACAGAAAAATACGATAAATACGATGTAAATAATGAAGCTCGGTGTGGAGAAACCGATCAGCGTAAAGAACTGCGTGAAGCGGTCAAACCTGCTGTTTTTCTTCACCGCGCACTTGATGCCGAGCGGGATCGTTACGCCGAGAACGGCAACCTCGGTGATGATGCCGATCAGGAACGAGTTTCTCATATGCGAAGGAACGACCTTGACAACCGGCAGGTTATAGTCGTATGAAAAACCGAAATCCCCCTCAAAGATGCCGGAAAAATGCCCGTCATAGAACGGATAAAGACCGAGCCATCTCAAGTACAGCACCAGCTTATTGTCGGTATCGGTACCGTACATACGCTTATACTTCAGATAGAGCTCGTCAAATTTGGTTGCCTTCTCCTCCTCCGTCAGATTCTTCATTGTTTGTATCTCGTTGCGGGCGTCCGTATACGCGCGGTTTGCCGGCATCATCTGATACAGCAAGAACAGAATGAAGGTGAGCAGAAAGAACACGAAGATCATGTACAACAATCTCTTGGCAATGTATCTTCCCATGGGATGCTCCTTTTGCTTCTTGGGTTTGTAGAAACAAGCTTTTTTCGACGAATTATCGACAAATCGCTTGACAAATGCAAATGAAAAAAGTCCGGTTGAAAGAAAAGCATCCGGCGGCGACCGCCGCCGGATGCGGGTTTGTGTTACAGCTTACAAGTCAGCTTGCGAATCAGCCAAGGTAGCAGATATCCGCGAAGTCCTTGATGTAATATTGCGAATAATCATCATAGAGCGTAGGATCAATCGTCATATTCCAGGAGAAATCGTAAGCCGCGCTGTTGAAGCCGGTTGCGAAGTTGAACGCGCAGTACAGCGGCGTGCCGGCATAGAAGCCGTAAACTGCCGCCTCATAGAGCTCGTCAAGCATCGGAGCGAAGTCGCCGAGGGTGTTGTAAACCTTCATGCCGACTCTCTCAACGTTTGCATTCTCGCGGAAACCGGTCTGCAGAAGGTCGGTGAACTCGTTCGGCGTGGTGCCGTACCAGTTGATCACGAGCGGCATCAGGTAGACACCGTTGACTTCTTCTACTTTGTATGCGTTGTCAACAGAATGATAGGTCTTATCCTTCTCCTGAATTGCATCTGCCGGGATCGCCTTATAGCGGACGCCGGTGCCTTCGTACGGAGTACCGTCGGCATTCCATACCCAGCCATCCTCTTCGAGGACTGCGATTGCCGCGTCGGCGCTGGTTGCATAGGATTCAAGGAGCATGCCCTGCTTGACAGCTTCTTTGTACATCCAGGAACCGGTGTAGTACGGACCGTCAACAACACCGCCGTAACCGCCGGTGAAGTCCTTCGCGAACTGTGCACGATCCATGCAGAGAGCGATCGCCGCACGGACGGAGCGGAACTGAGCAGGACCGAAGTCAGCACGGAAGCCGAGCTTGCCGTAACCTGCGCGGCTGTAATGCGTGTAGACATATGCGCCGTTGGATTCGTCAGCCGCCTTCAGAGCTTCGTCGGTTGCTGCGCCGCCGGTGATTGCTGCGATAACGTCAAGACCGCCGGCCTTGAAGTCTTCGAGCTGGGTTGCGGCAACGATCTTCTTGTAGATAACCTTATCGATGCTCGGAGTTGCGCCTTCATAGTTGCCCTTGAAGTACTCGTTTCTCACAAGGACTGCGGAAGAGTCGGTATTGTCGAAGGATTTGACGCAATACGGACCGGACCACGGATATGCCGCATAGTTTTCTTCAGAGGTATCCGTGCAGAGCTTTTTGATAGCAGCAGCCTGGATGTACTTGCCTTCTTCGTCCTTTGCATAGAACTCGTCAGACAGGTAGCAGCCGTTGCCGTCGTCCTTGATCTCAACGCCTTCGCCGAGCCATGCCGCCGCATAGTTCGCGGAGAAGCCGCCGTAGGTGATCTTATAGAAGTAGTTCGCGTAGTCCTTGGTAACGGTTACGGAGAAGGTGTGGTCGTCGATCAGGTGGAGACCTGCAAATTCCTTGGTGCCTTCTGCGCTGTCCGGACCGGTGTACTTCTCATAAGCGCCCTGCCAACCGACAACGGTACGATAGCTGGATGCACGGGAAGCTGCCTCGGTGCCGACTGGGGAACCGAACGCCATGGAGAACGCGAGGTAATCCTTCGCGGTGACCGGGCTGCCGTCGGAGAACTTCAGGTCGTCCTTGATCTTGATCGTGAAGGTCAGGGTGCCGTCCTCGTTGAGCTTCTCTTCGTGAGATTCAACAACGGTGTCGTTCCACTCGTAGCCGCCTTCCTTGGTGGCGGTGACGGTTTCGAGACCGGTGGTCAGACCTTCGACGTCGTTATCGGAAGCACCCGGGGAGGATTTGCCGAACGTCGCATAACGGAACTGGCCGGAGAGCTCGGTGGTGTTACCCATGATGATGGAATTGTCTTCCTTCTCGGAGGTCCAGTCGATCAGCGCGTTTGCAACGCTCCAGAACGGGTTGGTCGGATGCTCTTCGACGCCCTTGATCTTTGCATTGTACAGATCGTAGTACTCGTTGCTGTACAGCGGGACTTCGGGGAGCAGGTAGTTCCAACGGGTGATGTACAATCTCCACCATGCCGCATACACATCCTCTTCAGTCGGATACGTTGCGGTCGGGGTGGTGTTGTAAACCATCGCCATCGTCAGGAAGTCGAGACCCAGCAGATGATCTTCGCCGTTCACCTTGACATACGCGAAGCCTTCGTCATCTTCCGTGATGTCATCAATGGTGAAGCCGGGATGGTCTGCGCTGTAGACTTCATACAGGGACTGATAGTCCTTGCCGTACTCGAGAGCGCCGAGCCTGGTCGCCGCGAATTCCGGAGATTCGACAACGTCATCGGGCGTAACCTTGACGACCTCGGGTGCGGGCTCGTCGGGCTTTGCTGTCGGCTCTGCTACCGGCTGGGGATTGTCAGGGTTTTCCGGCGTCTCGGGCTTGGTGCAGCCGATGATCGCGAAAACCATGAGCAGAGCGAGCAACAATGCTGTTAGCTTCTTCATTTTGTTTTCCTCCTACTTTGTTTTTGTGCAGTGGTGTTTATGTATAAATACTGACGTATAAATACCCTTCGCCTCTACATTACTCATTAATTATACAAACAGATTACACCCTTGTCAAGGCATTTCCGACAAAAAAACCGTGTGTATTCCGTCTCTGAATTGTATATTATAATCCTTCAAATTATTCCGTTATTTCGGTATTTCGAACGCCCGAATATGAGATTTTACGCTGTTTTCGGGACTTTTCTCCGCTTTAAAAGTATTCTTTACGAATTCGGATATGCATCGTTCGGACGTTCGGCGACGTCGATGTGTCCGAGTAGGGACAAAATTGCCGCAAGGCACAGTACGGAGACCCCGCATCCGACCAAAAAACGGATGTCGCCCTTCAAAAAAAGCCAGTCGTTTCTTACCATCCGGAGAATAAAGCTCGCGAGAACGCCGACCCCGGCAAACGCCAGTACGGCAACCGAGGAGCGCTGCATCCGCGTGATCCCGTGCATATACTGATCGCGGCGCATCGGGTTCTGCCGGTACGGCAGCGAAAACGCGCCCATCAAAAGGTAAAACGCCGGAAACAGCGCCACGCACAGCGGGATCATGACCAGCAGGTTCCCGCTGAACGCATGCATCTGCAAAAGCGCATAGACAAGCGACGCCGCAGCGGCGCCCGCAAGGACCGCCGCGCCGATCAGCTTCGCAAGCGTCTTTCCGCCCGGCTCGGTCAGCACCGTCCACGGACCGATATAGATCGCCCGGGTGCGGATCTTGCCGCGCGCGTTCCTGTATTCCTCCGTTTTGAAATCGTTCACGTACCGCATGCGGTCGGAAAAGCTCTTTCCCTTCCCGAACAGATTATCGAAAAACGCCATTGCCTGCTGCTCCTTTTCCGGATTTACGGGTATTATAGCATGAACGCGATCCCGTTTCAATATCCCGCGCGTTTCCGAGACTTGCGGGGACGGTCCTTTTTTGATATACTTAATAATCATGTAGAAATCATGCAAAAGCCATGCGTGCCGCGGCAATGTGCGGAAAGTGAATGAAAACACGGAAAACCGCATATTTCTCAAAAATGACGCCGCTGCCGCGCACGCCGTCGCGGACCTGTGCCGCGCCGATGAAACCCGGTTGCCGAATCCGGGGCAATACCGTTGAGGAGGTATCCTAATGAAGCGAATCCTTGTTATCCTGCTTGCGCTTGCCATGCTGCTGTCCGTTTCCTGCACCGAACTGACAGAAATCGTGACACAGCTCGCCGAAACGCCCGCACCGACGCCCGCACCGACGCCGGAACCGGTCGCTGCGTTTCAGAACGCCGAATTTGAAAGCAGATTGAGGGACATCCTGCATTTGTCCGGTCCGATCCGTCAGTCGGACCTTCTTGCCGTGACGGAGCTGACGCTGGACGACGACGAGCTGACCGACATCTCCGATATCGGTTTGCTTCCGAACCTCACGACGCTGTCCGTCCGCAGCGAGAATCTGACCGACATCTTCCCGCTCTACAAGCTCAAGAACCTCCAAACGCTCTGCGTCGGCGGAAGCCGAATCACAAACCTGTCCGCGTTTGAATACCTCGAAAATCTGACAAGTGTGACGCTTCAAAGCACGGGCGTCTGGAAGATCGACGATCTATGCGGGCTCGTAAACCTCGCCGAGCTGACGATCACCGACGCCGCCGTCAGCGATATCTCCGCGCTGTCCGCGCTCAAAAATCTCCGGCATCTGGATCTTTCAAACAACCGGATCGAGGACATTTCCGCGCTGAGCGAACTCGAAAACCTGACATACCTCAACCTGTCCGGCAATCAGATCGGCGACTTTTCCGCGCTGAGCGGACTCGGAAATCTGACGCATCTCGATCTTCACGGCATGCGCATCAAAGATATTTCCATGTTGGACGCGCTTAAAAATCTGACGTATCTCGACCTTACCGACGGCAGAATCAACGACATTTCCGTGTTGAGCGGAATGACGGATCTTACAGAACTGTATCTGGGACAAAACAGCATCCAGGAGATCGACGCGCTGCGCGAACTGAAAAAACTCACGAAGCTCGACCTTTCAAACAACAGAGTTACCAGCGCAAACGCGCTGAGCGAGCTGGTCGATCTCAGGGAACTGGATCTGCACGGAAACTCCATTCAATACGTCAGGCCGCTGCAGAACCTGACGAAGCTCCGGAAACTGGACGCTTCCGACAACGTTTTCATCAACGACTTTTCCGCCTTGGAAAAGCTGACTGAACTGGAGGAACTGTATCTCCAGGATAATCCGATCTTCAGCATCGACGCGGCGCGCTATCTGACCAGTCTCAAAACGCTGGATGTGAGCAATACCGGCATCCATGCGATCGACGGCGTGCGCGGACTGCCGAATCTTTCCATCCTGAACATTGCCGGGAATACCATCAACAACATCTCCCCCGTAAACGGACTTCACAGTCTGACGGAGCTGGATGCCGGACGAAATCTGATTGAAGTCGCTCCCGTATTCGACGGGCTGGAAAACCTGAAGGTCCTCCGTCTCTACGGCAACCGGCTCACAAGCGTTCCGGCGCTGAATGCACTCACAGGTCTCGAAACGCTCGATCTCTCCGGAAACCAGATCGACGACCTGTCTCGGCTGGTCGATTGTCCGAGCTTGGAGACCATCATCCTTTCCGGAAATCAAATCCGCGATCTGACCCCGCTCGGCGAGCTTCCGAACCTCAAAGCGCTTACCGCCGCCGAAAACCGGATCGACGACATTTCCCCGCTGCGCGGGGCCGCGACCCTTTCGGAGCTCGATCTCAAAATCAATCAGGTCAGCAGTCTCGATCCGCTGAGCGAGCTTCACGACCTGTCCGTGCTGATTCTCGATGAAAACCGGATCGAAGATATTTCCGCGCTGAGCGGACTCGAAAACCTTCGGGAGCTTTCTCTTCGCAAGAACAAGGTCAGCGACATCTCCGCGCTGCGCGGGCTTGTCTGCCTGACGTTTGTCGATCTTTCCTCAAACGACATCTCCGATCTCGACCCGCTGCGTGAGCTCGTCCGTCTCAAAGAACTGTATCTGATCGGCAATCCTTCCGCAGGCGATCTCTCCCCGTTGAGCGGACTCACAGATTTGGAGACGCTGTACGTTTCCTCCGAAAAGATCGCCGACATCTCTCCTTTGTGCGGGCTGACGAATCTGACGAAGCTGTATATCGCGTCCAATCTGATCACGGACGTCTCCCCGCTGTTCGGACTTGTGAATCTGGAAAAGCTCTATCTCTTCGCAAGCAGCATCGGGCAAGAGCAATACGCCGAGCTAAAATCCCATATCCCGTATTGCAAGATCATTCGCTGACGGGCAGCGATCATATGAAACAATCGGAGAAGGCGGAAACCTTCTCCGATTTTTTATGTCTTTTGTCCGTGCCGACGGGTTTTTCATTCCTTTTTCTCTTCGAGATGAAAGTACCGCGACGGAATATGACAGTAACCGCCGGGGTTTTTATCGAGGTACTTCTGGTGATACAGCTCCGCGGGAAAGAAGTTTTCGAGCGGCCCGACCTCGACCGCCAGCGGCGCGCCGACCTTCTGTTCGACCTCTTTGCAAACCGCCTCGATCGCGGGAAGCTGGTCCTCATCCGTATAATAAATGCCGGTGCGGTACTGGATCCCCGCGTCCATGCCCTGCCGGTTCACGGAAACGGGGTCGATGACCTGAAAATAGAAGCGCAGCAGTTCCGGAAGCGAAAGCACGGCTTCGTCGTACTCGACGCGCACCGTTTCCGCGTGTCCGGAGTTGTCGCAGACCTCGCGGTAGGTCGGCGCGGTATCGGGTCCGTTCGCGTAACCGACCTCGGTGAACGTCACACCCCCGAACTGATCCAGAAACTTCTGCATGCCCCAGAAACATCCGCCCGCCAGAAAAATTGTCTTCATTATTTATTATTCCTCCGTTTCACCAAACCGTCTGCAAAGGTGCAGCAGAATCTCCACGTTCTTTTCCATCGACGGGATCGGCACGTACTCGAACCGCCCGTGCGCGTTTTCGTAGCCCGCCGAAAGGTTCGGGCACGGCAGTCCGCGCCAGCTTAACGCCGAGCCGTCTGTGCCGCCGCGGAACGGTTCCGTCTTCGGTTCGATCCCCGCCGCGCGGATCGCTGCGACGAGGTTTTCGATCAGATACGGATGCCGGTCGACGATCTTTTTCATGTTGCGGTACGACTGCTCGATCGAAAGATCGATCCGCTCCGCGCCGTATGCCGCTTTGAGCGCGTCGGCGCACTTTCTTACATATACTTCCCGCTGTTCGAACTGCGTGCGGTCATGATCGCGGATGATCAGGGAAACCTCCGCGTGCTCGCAGCTCGCCCGGATCGAAATCACGTGGAAAAAGCCCTCGCGCCCCGCGGTGTACTGCGGCTTTTCGAACCGCGGCAGCATGGCGCAGAATTCGCTCGCAACGTCTGCGGCGTTGACCATGATGCCCTTCGCCGTGGCGGGATGCACGCTGCGTCCCGAAACCGTCAGCTTTGCGTGGGACGCATGGAAGGTCTCGTCCATGTAAAAGCCCAGATGATCGCCGTCGAGCGTGTACGCGACCTTTGCGCCGAAGCGGTCGAGGTCGAGATCCTTCGCAAGCCCGCCGACCTCCTCGTCGGGCGTGAACGCCAGCGAAACCGGTCCGTGCGGGATCGCCGGATGCGTAAGAACATGCTCGGCAAACGTCATCACCGCCGCGATCGCCGCCTTGTCGTCGCCGCCCAGAAGCGTCGTGCCGTCGGTCAGAATCAGGTCCTGTCCGACGTATGCGAGAAGATTCGGAAACTCCGCCGGCGACATCGCGATGCCCTGCGCTTCGTTCAGAACGATCCTGCCGCCGTCGTAGTTTTCGAGCACCCACGGACGGACGTTCGTGCCGGACGCGTCGGGCGCGGTGTCCATGTGCGTGACAAAGCCGACGGGGCGTCCGCCGCCCGAAGGCATCGTCGAGGGCAGTTTTGCATAGACCACGCAGGCGGTTTCGTCCAGATATACGTCGTCTGCGCCGATCGCATTGAGCTCGTCGAAAAGCATCCGCGCAAGGTCGAACTGCTTTTGCGTGGTCGGCGTAGTTTTGCTGCTTCCGTCGGACTGCGTATCGACCTTCGCATAGCGGATCAGCCGCTCCTTCACCTGTCCGTAAAACTCCGTTCTCGGATACATAGCGTTTCCTCCGCGCTTCATATTAGATATAGTATATCACATCCGTTTCCGCCTGACAATCTCGAACTGCGCCGGAAAAAGTTCCGTCCGGCACGTTCTTTTCCGATCAAAAAGGAGCTGTCCCGTATTCCGGAACATCTCCTCCGCTTCTATCCGATCAGTTCTGCGGCATCGTCGAAGGATCGACGCGCTCAAGAAGGAAGGTGTTCTGAATGAAGCCCATCTTCATATGGACCTTCATGCAGACACGGGGATCTTCCGGCGTGAGATTGACGACCGGATCGTTGCACTTGCGGTTCATGCCGCAGACGACGTGCAGCTTATAGCTGCCGTACGGCAGCGGAAGGATCAGCGATTCGCGGTTGGCGATCGCACCGTACGGGACCTCGTTGACGTAGAGACCGAAGCCGGTCGCCGCGCCCATCATATTGCCCATGCGATACAGCTCGATCGAGCAGGGCTGATCCACGCTGATCGGCGTGCCGCACTTGGTGCAGGGACCGGAGCCGGGAAGATTGATGACTTCGCCGCATACCGGACATTTGACACGATACCGTTTTGCCATAAAAAGAAACCTCCTGTTTTTGTTCTTCTTGTATTATACGAACCGCTGCGCCGTCTGTCAACGCGGCGGTCTTATACCTTGCAGACGTCGATCCATTCTGCGTCCGGACAGGCGTGCTCGAGCTCGGCGATCGTGAGCCGCACGGCGCTGTGGTCCGTGCCCGCGGCGGGATAGACCGTGTCATGCAGTTTTAAGCTCTCGTCGAGGTAGACGACGACGTTTTCGTTCACGCCGAACGGACAAACGCCGCCGACGGCGTGCCCGATCAGCGTTTCCACCTGTTCCGCGGGGATCATCTTTGCCTTGCGGAAAAACCGCGCTTTGTACTTGGCGTTGTCGATGCGGGCGGTGCCCTCCGCAAGGATCAGCACCGGCTGCTCGCCCTGTAAAAAGGAAAGCGTCTTTGCGATCATGCCGGGTTCGCAGCCCAATGCCTCCGCGGCTTTTTCGACCGTTGCGCTGCTGTGATCGGGAATGATGATATGCGTTTCCAGTCCCTTTTCCCGAAGATACGCTTTCGCCCGTTCCAGTGACATCCCGAAATACTCCTTTTGTTCTTTCATATGAGTATACCGCAGCGAACGGCTTTTGAAAAGCCCCCGCGTGAAATGTCTTGCAATTTACCGGCATCGCTGTTATACTTTTCAAGCAAATCGAACCGTCAAAGGATGTAACAAAATGATCACCGGAGAAAAGCGAAAGGCATTATTCGGAAAAAAGGATAAGATCGCGCGCGCGGAGCAGGCGATTGCGGCGCAGGAAACGCAGGCAAGAGCAGGCGACTTTTACGAGGAGCTTCTGGAGTTTGCGGTATCGCTTGCAAACAAGCTGCAGGCGTGCGGCGCGGAGACCTACCGCGTGGAGGAGACGATCAACCGCATCGTTGCGGCATACGGCGTGGAGCGTGTCGACGCGTTCGTCATCCCGAGCAGCATCATGGCGAGTCTGGAGACCGACGAGGGACAGATCATCACAAAGATCCGCAGATTGAAGAACAGCGAGACCATGCTGGACGGCATCGAGCGCTATACCGCGCTGAGCCGCCGCATCTGCACCGAAAAGCCGGATATGCAGGAGGCAAGACGGCTCCTGCGCGAAACGGAGCATAAGGTCTGCCGCTATCCGCTTCCGATCTTCTATCTCGCGGCGTTTCTGATCGGCATCGGGTTCGGCGTCTTCTTCGGCGGCGGCATCCTGGAAGCGCTCGCAGCAGGCGTCTGCGGGGTTGCGATCGGTGCGGCGACCCGGTTCATGGGCAAGTTCCACGCGAACACGTTTTTCACATCGTTTGTCTGCAGCTTTATCCTCGGGTTCCTGGCAAACGCGTTTACCGCCGTCGGGTTTTCCGGAAACGCGGATATTACGGTCATCGGCGCGATCATGCTGCTGGTGCCGGGGTTCCTGTTCACGAACAGCCTGCGCGACGTGATCTACGGCGATACCATGTCTGGGCTGAACCGGCTTGTGCAGGTGCTGATCATCGCGATCGCGCTGGTATTCGGCACGAGCTCCGGCGTAAGCCTGGCGCGGCACATCTTCCCGAACATTGCATTCACGCTGGAACCGATCTCACATCCTTTGTGGATCCAATGCATTGCGGGGCTTGTCGGCACGCTCGGGTTCGGGCTGATGTTCAACATGCACGGGCGGGGCATCCCGTTTGCGCTGCTTGGGAGCGTGATCTCCTGGCCGGTCTGTGTACTCTGCATGCGGCTCGGGCTTGCGGAACCGATCGCGTATCTGATCGCGGCGGCCGTGTCCTGTTTCTATGCGGAGATCATGGCGCGTATCCGCAAATTCCCGGCGACCAGCTATCTGATGTGCGCACTCGTACCGCTGATCCCCGGTTCCGGCATCTATTATACGATGGACTTTATCCGTCGCGGCATGCTGCCGGAAGCATACGACAAGGGCATGCTGACCGCGGCGATCGCGGGTTCCATGGCCGTCGGCGTGCTGCTCGTCTCCACCGGCTTCCGTATGTGGGGCGTTTGGAAAGCAAACCGCGGCAGGAAAACAAAAAAAGCGTAATAAAAAAGGGACTGTGCAAACAGTCCCTTTTCTTTCAGTCTTCCACTTCTATTTCTTTGATGATGCACTCGTTGCCCTTTAAAAGCCACGTCTCGCCGCTGCCGCAGTAGGGACAGGTGCGTCCGTACTGCACGGTGGGATAGGTCTTTTCGCAGTTCCCGCAGAATGTGACCGCGGGAAGCGTCTGAAGGTCAAGCTCGGCGGATTCGAGCACCGGATGCTTTCTGCGAAAATAGTTCCAGCAGTCGGTGAAATAGTCCGTCAGGATGCCGGACACCTCGCCGACCTCCAGCGTCACGCGCGTGATCTTTTTGATCTGTTCCTGCTCGGCGGTCTCCTCAAGGGTTTTCGCCAGATGCAGGATGATGCCCATTTCATGCATATCAGTCCTTCATGAGCTCTTCGACGCTCACGCTGTTTCCGGTGTGCGGATGCGTCTTATGGAACTCCTTGGTCGCCTTGTTGTATGCGCGGCGTTTTTTACGCATGGCTCTCGCTTCCTTGGAGCCGCTGTGCAGCAGGATCCTGATGCCGCGCTTTGCCGCGTAGGAAAGAAGTCCCGTAACCTTGTCCTCCGCGCGGCGCATATCGGAATTTTGCGGATGATCGCGCAGCAGATGGATGGCGTCGAACTCACAGCGCGTGGTGCACAGACCGCAGCCGATGCACTTGCCGGTGTCGACGATCGTTGCGCCGCAGCCGAGGCAGCGCGCGGTTTCGATCTTCACCTGTTCCTCGGTAAGCGGCAGCCGCGGATCCTTAAAGCCGTTCTTCGCGTCGATCGCGGGGTCGACGGGCGGAACCTGCCGCTGCGCGCGGTCATATTCGTCGATCGCGATGTTGTTCTTGTCGAGCTCCTTAAAGAACCGGCGGTCGCGGCCGAGCGTCTGGTTCACGCTGTTCTTCGAGACGGCGCGGGCAAGCGATTCCGCCGCCTCATGCCCCTGTCCGATGGCGTCGATCACGAACTTCGGACCGGTGAACACGTCGCCGCCGACAAAGATCATCGGATCGTCGGTCTGATAGGTGAACTTGTCGGCAACGGGATAGTTGCCGTGATGGAACTTGACGTTCGTGCCCTCGAGGAGCTTGCCCCATTCGATTGCCTGACCGATTGCGAACACGATCGTCTTTGCTTCGACCGTGATCGTTTCGTTTTCGTCGTATTTCGGCGAGAACTTTCCGGTTTGCGGATCGATCGTACTGACGCAGCGTTTCAAAACGAGCCCCTTGACCTTGCCTGCTTCGTCGACAAGGACTTCCTTCGGACCCCAGCTCGGCTGAATCTGCACGTTCTCCTCTTCGGCTTCTTGGATCTCTTCGGGCGAAGCGGGCATCGTTTCGCGGGATTCGAGGCAGAACATCGAAACGTGTTTTGCGCCGAAGCGGTGCGCGGTACGCGCGCAGTCGATCGCCACGTTGCCGCCGCCGACGACGATCACGTCGCCTTCGAGTTTGCGGCTGTTGTCGGAAAGCGCCTTATTCAAAAAGCTCACCGCGATCTCGGTGCCTTCGGCACGCTCGTTCGGGATGCCCGGGAGTCTGCCGCCCTGGCAGCCGATCGCGATGTAGAACGCTTCGTAGCCCTGCTGTTTGAGCTGCTCGATGGTAATGTCTTTTCCGACTTCGACGCCGCAGCGGATGTCGACGCCGAGCGCGCGGATCACGTCGATCTCCGCGTCGATGACGTCCTTTTCGAGCTTGAACGACGGGATGCCGTAGGTCATCATGCCGCCGGGCTTCGCGTTCTTTTCAAACACGGTGGGGCGATAGCCCATGGTGCCGAGGTAGTAGGCGGCGGAAAGTCCCGCGGGGCCCGCGCCGATGATGGCGATCTTCTGCGGCCATTCGCCGGTCAGGTTGTTGATGATCTTCTTGGGAATGTAGCGGGTTTCGGCGGAAAGATCGCGGTCCGCAAGGAAGCGTTTCACGTCGTCGATCGCCACCGGCTGATCGATGGTGCCGCGGGTACAGGCGTCTTCGCAGCGCTTGTTGCAGACTCTGCCGCAGATCGCGGGGAACGGGTTTTCGCGCTTGATGAGCGCGAGCGCCTCGTCGTAGCGTCCCTCTTTCGCCATTTTGAGGTAGCCCTGAATCGGCACGTGCGCGGGGCACGCGGTTTTGCAGGGCGCGGTGCCGGTCTTGTGCGTGTTGACGCGCGCGGAATCGCGGTAATTCTCATCCCAAGCATACTTGCCCCAGCGCAGACGGTCCGGGATCGGCGACGTCGGATATTCGACTTCGGTGCCGTCCTTTTTGCACAGCTTCTGACCGAGCTTCAGCGCGCCGGCGGGGCAGATCTCCACGCAGCGTCCGCACGCGACGCAGTTTTCCTTTTTGACGCTTGCGGTGTACGCGGACTTCGACATGTTCGGCGTATTGTAAAGAAGCGAGGTGCGAAGCGCGTTGCAGATCTTGACGTTGCAGTTGCAGATGTCGAAGATATGATCGTCGCCGTCGATGTTCGTCACCTGATGCACATAGCCGTTTTCCTCGGCGCGTTTTAAAATTTCGAGCGCTTCCTCCTTGGTGATATAGTGCGCGCGGCCGGTTTCGACCGTGTAGTCCGCCATGTCGCCGACCTGAATGCACCAGTCGTTCTCGTCGTCGGTGCAGCCTTCGCCGAGCATCGCGCGGGACGCGCGGCAGGAACAGATGCCGGCGGACAGATGTCCGTCGTATTTCTGCAGCCAGTAGGAGATTTTTTCAATGCCGATCGATTCGCGGCTTGCCGCGACTTCCTTTTCGACCGGGATGACGTGCATGCCGATGCCGTTGCCGCCCGGACGGACCATCGGGGTGATGTGCTCCAGCGGCAAGAACGTCATGCGCTCAAACATCTTCGCAACCGGCGGGTTCTTTTCAATGCGGTCGCGGGAAGAATTGAACAGTTCCGCGCTGCCCGGCACGAAATAGCTTGTGCGGTAGCGGATCTCCTTCGGCGCGCCGGGGATCGGACCGTTGTCGTCGTAATGATCGCCGTAGTCGTACTCGACGAAGCCGTGGACGCACAGAAGATCGAGCGTCTCCTTGAAGAGCGGTTCGCCCATCGCTTTGTTCATCTCGAAGAGCTGTTCATAGGTATACCATTTGCGCTGCTTCATCGAAAGCGCAATGTCGACTTCGTGCTCGTTCAGGATTTCGCGCAGACCCCAGTATTCCTCGTCGGTCGTCTTGAGACCGAAGAGCTTGTGCGGCACGTTGTCCGTGATCTTCGCACCGAGTTTTGCATACTTTTTCTGCAGGACCGGCTCGCCGTCGAATTTGGATTTGGTGCGTGGATTTTGATCGTAAATTTCCGGCATGGCAATACTCCTTTATCCTTTTTTTCGGGTTTGTATTTGTTGTTCCGTCAGTTTTTCCAGTTCTGCACCTGTTCAGTCAGCCAGCTTTCCCATTCTTCAAAGCCGTCGCCGGTCTTGGCGGAAACCTTGAAGATCGTGATGTTCGGATTCAGCTTCTTCGCCCGCGCGATGCACGCGTCGAAATCGAAATCGAAGTACGGCGCGACGTCGGTTTTCGTGATGATCAGAACGTCCGAGACCGTAAACATCAGCGGGTATTTCAGGGGTTTGTCGTCGCCCTCCGGCACGGAAAGCAGCATCACGCACTTGCCCGCGCCGGTGTCGAATTCCGCGGGGCAGATCAGATTGCCCACGTTTTCGAGCACCACGAGATCGAACGGCTCGTCGCCGAGCCCCTCCAGCGCGCGGCGCGTCATGCCCGCGTCCATGTGACACATGCCGTCGGTGTGCGCCTGCACGGCCTTCGCGCCGATCTTTTCGATGCGGACGGCGTCCACGTCGGAATCGACGTCCGCCTCCATCACCGCGATGTTCATTTCATCCTTGAGATCGCGGATCGTGCGCTCCAGAAGCGTTGTTTTGCCCGCGCCGGGCGACGCCATCAGGTTGACGAGCAGCGTGCCCTTTTCCTTGAGCTCCGCGCGCAAAACCGCCGCGTCGCGGTCGTTCGACGCCGTGATCGTTTCTTTCAATTCGATGATCTTCATTCCATTTCCCCTTCGATTAGCTTATATTTTATTATATCAAGCCGCAGAGACAAACGCAAGGAAAAAGCGCCTTGCGGCGCCCGGTTATTTTTGTTCCAGTTCCAAAAGGGTTTGCTTCCGTTCCAATCCTCCGGCAAAGCCGGTAAGCGCGCCGTTTTTGCCGATCGCGCGATGGCAGGGAACGAACAGAAGCAGGGGATTTTTGTGCAGCGCGTTTCCGACGGCGCGGGCGTGGCGGGGCGAAAGTCCCATCCGCTCGGCAAGCGCCGAATAGGAGACCGTTTTGCCGTAAGGGACGGTTCCGATCGCGTCCCGGACTGATTTCTGAAACGCCGTGCCGGCAGGCGCAAGCGGCGGGGTCTGCCCGGGATCGTTTCCCGCAAAATACCGGTCGAGCCATGCTTCGGCTTCGCAGAGTACCGGAACGGACGGTTCGGTTTCTTCCGCGCCGTCAACAAACGACGCCGAAACGAGCGCGCCGTCTTTCTCCGCAACGCGCAGCATGCCGACCGGCGAGCGATAGAAGAACGCGTTACTCAAAACGGTTCGCCTTCCACGGGGTGGGGTAGTCCGTGACCGCGAAATCGCCCTTGTCCGTCCTTGCGTAGGCGGTATCGGCGTCGAGCGCGGGCACGAAAAGCTCGTCCGCCTCGACCTTGTTCGGCGTGACGAGGAACAGCGATTCGCCGGATGCGGACAGATTGAAGCCGGTGCAGAACGGATCTTCGTCGGACGCCGCCGTGCCGCCGGTGCAGTAGAGCACAAGGTATTCGCCGGGCTTCAGAACCGTGCCGTCCGGGAAGCGGTAGCGGAACGGATGCTTGATCTCGGTGGAAAAACCGTAGCCGGAAAGGTCGATGTCCGTATCGCCCGGGTTGCGGATCTCGACCCAGTCGACCGTGCCGTAAGAGGGGTGGTCGTACGCGCCGTGGTTCGAGGTCATGACCTCCGAAAACTCCGGCAGTCCCGAGGGCTTCGGCAGCAGCATCGCCGCAGCCGTGACGCCCCCAATCAGAACGACCAGTACCGCAACGAGGATCAGCGCGCGTTTTCGCGTAAACCCGAAGCGTTCCTTTTGAAATTCGTTCTCCAAAGAGAGTTCTTCCGAAATGTTTTCCATATTTGCATTATACACGAAAAAAATTGTTTCCACAAGAAAAAAACCGTGATATAATAAATTATTAAGGAAAGGCGGTACCGATCATGCAGAAATATCTTTTGTCGCTGGATCAGGGCACGACGAGCTCGCGCGCGATCCTGTTTGATCTTTCGGGAAAGATCGTCACCTCGGCGCAGTTCGAGTTCACGCAGCATTATCCGATGCCCGGCTATGTCGAACACGACGCGAACGAGATCCTGAAAACCGAGCTGGACGCCGTGCGCGAGGTTCTGAAGCAGGCAAACGTGCAGAAGGGCGAGGTCGCCGCGATCGGCGTCACGAACCAGCGCGAAACGACGATCGTGTGGGAGAAGGCGACGGGCAAGCCCGTGCATCCGGCGATCGTGTGGCAGTGCCGCCGTACCGCGCCGCTGTGCGAGCAGCTGATCCGCGAGGGCATGCGGGACTATATCGCGCAGTCGACCGGACTTCTGATCGACGCGTACTTCTCCGCGACGAAGCTCCGTTACATCCTCGACGCCGTTCCGAACGGGCAGATGCTTGCGGAAGCGGGGAACCTTTTGTTCGGCACGGTCGACACCTGGCTCATCTGGAATCTGACCGGCGCGCACGTCACCGATTACAGCAACGCGTCGCGCACCATGCTCTATAACATCCATACGCTTTCGTACGATCCGGTCATCATGCGGCGGCTGAACATTCCGGCGTGCATGCTGCCGGAAGTGCTTCCCTCCGCGCACATCTACGGATACGTCAAAGACGGCATCGAGGGACTGGAAGTGCTGGCGGGCGTCCCCGTTTCGGGCGATGCGGGCGACCAGCAGGCGGCGCTGTTCGGACAGGCGTGCTTCGAGCCGGGACAGGCAAAGTGCACCTACGGAACCGGCGGATTTCTGATGATGCAGACGGGCGAAACGCCGGTCGCAAGCAAGAACCGGCTTCTCACAACGATCGCATGGGGCGTCGGCGGCAAGGTCCGCTACGCGCTGGAGGGCAGCATCTTCAACGCGGGCAGCTCGATCAAGTGGCTCCGCGACGAGGTCGGGCTGATCTCCTCGGCGAGCGAGATCGACCGGCTTGCCGAATCCGTGCCCGACGCGGGCGGGGCGTACTTTGTCTCCGCGTTCACGGGTCTCGGCGCGCCGCATTGGGACATGTATGCGCGCGGCGCTTTGGTCGGCGTCACCCGCGCCACGAACCGTGCGCACATCGCGAGGGCGGTCCTTGAGGGCATCGTCTATCAGGTGGGCGATCTTGCCCGCACGATGGAGTTCGACAGCGGCAGAAAGCTCGACGAGCTCAAGGTCGACGGCGGCGCATCCGTCTCGAACGTGATGATGCAGTTCCAGGCGGATATGCTGGACGTGCCGGTCAACCGTCCGAAGTGCGTCGAATCGACGGCGCTCGGCGCGGCGTACCTCGCGGCGATCGGCGTGGGACTCTACAAGGATGAAGCGGACGTCATGCGCTACTGGGAGAGCGAAAAAATCTTTACGCCCCAGATGAGCGAGGTCGAGCGTGCAAAGCGGCAGCGCGGCTGGACAAAGGCGGTCGAAAAAGCAAAGAACTGGGAAGATTGATCCGAAGGGAGAGTAAAAATATGGCAATCAAAGAAACAAGACCTTATGTGGACTGGGAAACCATCGGAAACTTCATCGTCGACGCGTTCGTCGCGTACGGCGTACCGCGCGAGGACGCGGAGATCTGTGCGGACGTTCTGATGGAGAGCGACCGCCGCGGCATCGAGAGCCACGGCGTCAACCGTTTCAAGCCGATCTATCTGGATCGCATCAAGGCGGGCATCCTGAACCCCGTTACCGAGTACGAAGTGCTCAAGGAAACGCCCACGACCGCGGTGGTCGACGGTCACGACGGCATGGGCATGGTCATCTCTAAGCGCGCCATGCAGACCGCGATCGACAAGGCGAAAAAGTTTGGCATGGGCATGGTCGCGGTGCGCAATTCCTCGCACTACGGCATCGCGGGCTACTGGACCACGATGGCGACGAAGCAGGGACTGATCGGCATCACGGGTACGAACGCACGTCCGTCCATTGCGCCGACGTTCGGCGTTGAAAACATGCTCGGCACGAACCCGCTGACGATCGCGCTTCCCACCGACGAGGAGTTCCCGTTCTGCATCGACTGCGCGACGAGCATCACGCAGCGCGGCAAGATCGAATACTACGCCCGCAACGACAAGCCCACCCCCGCGGGCATGGTCATCGGCAGAGACGGCAGCGCGCTGACGGATTCGAAGCAGATCCTGATCGACCTCACCAAGGGCGAAGCAGCGCTTGCCCCGCTCGGCGGCATCGGCGACGAGCTGGCGGGCTATAAGGGCTACGGCTACGCGACGGTCGTGGAGATCCTCTCCGCGGCGCTGCAGGCGGGCAGCTATATGAAGATGCTCACCGGCATGGACGAGAACGGCAATAAGCGCCCGTATCATCTCGGTCACTTCTTCATCGCGATCGACCCCGAAGCGTTCATGGGTCTCGAAACGTTCAAAAAGACCTGCGGCGACATCCTCCGTGCGCTGCGCAATTCCGAAAAGGCGCCGGGCGAGGAGCGCATCTACACCGCGGGCGAAAAAGAATGGCTCGTGTGGCAGGACCGCAAGGACAAGGGCGTTCCCGTCAACGAGGCGGTGCAGAAGGAAATGATCGCCGTCCGCGACGAGAAGCACCTCGATTATCACTTCTCCTTCGAAAAATAAACAGTGCGTACGGAAAGCCGGATCGTCGACCCGGCTTTTTCCGTGTTCGCATGCGGTCTTGCGCAAAACGCCGCGCCGTGCTATGATAGAGAATACTTTGATTCAAAGAGGAATGGTTACAAATGAAATGTATCCCAAGAACTAAGCTGTCGGAAAGCGCAAAAACGGCGCGCTTTCGAAATAATTGGTTTCTGTGCATCCTGGTGACGCTGCTTCTGTTCGAGATCGCGGCCTCGCTGCAGTCGGTCGTTCTGGCGCCGGTGTCGGTCGTCACCCTGCTCCGCGACCCAGCCTTTATGCAGGCGGTTTCGGGCGGCAACGTTTCGGATCTGACGCAAAAGATTTCGAACGTCATGGAGTACCTGCCGCCGTGGTTTATGCTTTTGAGCCTGTTTCTGACGGCGACGGTGATCCTTGTCTGCCTGTTCTACACAAAAAAGATCGACCGCCGTTCGCTGGAAAGCGCGGGATTCCGCGGTGCTTCGCCCCTGCGGGAGTATCTGATCGGATTCGTGATCGGCACAGCCATGCTGACGGCAGCGCTGCTGCTGTGCGTCGTGACCGGTACCGCTCGGATCGAGGGGATTTCTTCCCGGATTTCGTGGATCATCCTGCCGTATCTTGCCGGTTATCTTGTGCAGGGCATGTCTGAGGAAGTCCTTTGCCGCGGCGTTCTGATGCAGAAGCTGTCGATCCGCTATGCGCCGATCGTCGCCATCCTGATCAACGCGCTGTTTTTCGCCGCGCTACATCTTGCGAATCCGGGGCTCACGCTGCTTGCGATCCTGAATTTGATCCTGTTCGGCGTATTCGCGTCGCTCTATATGTGGAAGCGCGGAAATATCTGGGGCATCGCGGCGCTGCATTCGGCATGGAATTTCGCGCAGGGCAATCTGTTCGGCGTACAGGTCAGCGGAACGCCGATAACGGCCTCCGTATTCGGGGTGTCTGTCACCGAAGGCGGAAAATGGATCAACGGCGGCTCGTTCGGGCTGGAAGGCGGTCTCGCCGTTACGATCGTTTATGTGATCGGCATTGTCGTTCTGCTGCTCATGCCCGTGCGCAAGGATGCGCGTCTCGACGCGTAACGGAACCAGCGCGTCCGTTTGCCGATCGGTCTGCGCACTTTGAGATCCGATCGGCTTCATCGAAAGGTTTTTCGCGGCGTTCTTGCAAAAACTGACAAAACGTGATATAATCCGGCACATGAAAAAGTGCCTTGTTATTTTGCTTTGCATCCTGTTTTTGTGCGGCTGTGCGGACTATCGGCCCGCGCAGCAGACGATCGTGCCGGAAACGGAAGCGCCTGCGGACGTGCCGGAACCGCCTGCTTCGGATGACGTGATCGCCGCAGTCGCAATGCCGACGCCCACGCCGGAGCCGGAGCTGCCGACCCTGCCGCCGACGCCGAGCCCAACGCCGGAACCGACGCCCGAACCGACGCCGACGCCCACGCCCACGCCGGAGCCCACCAAGGACCCGAACCGTCTGATGGTCGCGCTGACGTTCGACGACGGGCCGAACATGAACTGCACGATGCCGGTGCTCGACAAGCTGGAACAGTACCATGTGAAAGCGACGTTCTACGTGCTCGGCTCCGCGATCAACGATAAAAACGGCTATATGCTGCAGCGCATGGTCGACCTCGGCTGCGAGATCGGCGTGCACGGACGGAACCACGACAATATGACGACGTTTACGGCGAGTCAGAACGCAAAGCGCATGCTCGCGACCTGTGACGAGATCTCGTCCTGGATCGAGGGCGGCTATCGGCCGACGACCGTGCGTCCCCCGGGCGGAAGCTATAACGGCAGCGTTCTGCGCGGCGCAAAGGAAGCGGGGCTTGCCGTTGTGAAATGGTCGGTCGACACGGCGGACTGGAAAACGCAGAACGCCGGAAAGATCATGGAAGTCGTCAAAAAGAAGACGCAAAACGGCAGCATCATCCTCTGTCACGACCGTCACAAGCCGACGGTCGACGCCCTCGATCAGATCATCCCGTGGCTTTTGGAGCAGGGATACGAGCTCGTTACGGTTACCGAACTTCTCACCAGCACGGGCGAACCGCTGGAGGCCGGAAAGCTGTATACCAAAAAAGATGTCGGAGATTGAGTCCGATCGACAATAACGGTATTCAATCATTCGCTGCGAAGCACTTGCAACCGCGCAAAACGTGTGTTATAATATGCTTCGCGCATGTGCCCGTAGCTCAGCTGGATAGAGCGTCAGACTCCGACTCTGAAGGCCGCACGTTCAAATCGTGTCGGGCACGCCACGTCGCCGCGGACGTCACATCGTTCGCGGCGACATTTTTGTTGTCTTGCGTAAACATCCTGTTTCTAAAAAATGTCACCGCTTCATTGTCTTACAAATCGGACAGCGACGCCGTGGTACGAGTGTTGATAACGGACTTAACAAAAAGCGAGTGCTCATAACATCCGTTATGAACACTCGCGGTGGCAAATCACGCTAATTTGGATACAAATGCACCCCACCTCGCTTCTGGGGTGCATTTTAGGCTGGGTGGGGTGCATCCTAATTTTGTGGCCAAATCTGATTCAGCTTTTCTCCTGATGCACTTGTAGTCCAAATTGATGAAGGCATCTTATTTCTGGAAAGCTCAACCGTCTCATAGTGATCATAATCAAATTTCTTAAACACTAATGAATAGACAAATTGGGATTTTTCGGTTTATGTTTTCTCGGAAAAACCGACCGCCAGTCATTCTGGCGGTCAGATAAAACAATCTCTCATGTTGTTTTGTGTGCCCTTTTTCGTCCGGGACATCTGCTTCCATCGCTGTACCACTGACAGCTGCGGCAGCCAAAGCACGGTTTATAATCCATGTTGTTTTTACTTTTGAGCACGAATTCCGGATCAGCTAAGAACGGTTTTGCATAAGCAGTCAAATCAGCATTTCCATTCCGAATCAGCCTGTCACCGCGATTCAGCGTCTCAATGCCCCATGCTGCGATCACCGGGATGCTGACATACTTTTTCAGCAGAGATGCGGCATAGGTCATGGGTGTATATTCATAGTCTGCCGGGATTCCCGGAGCATATCCCTCTTGTACGCCAACGGAAACATTGAGGAGATCAAAGCCCATTTCTTCAATTGCTTTTGCCATACAGATATCCTTATCCCAGTCAAAACAACAGCCCATCCGAAAAGATAGAATAAGATTTTCAGGGGTAATATTACGAATCCCGGTTACCATCTCGCGAACAAGATTCAAACCATCGCTGTAGCGGTCATGACGGCCGTTTGTTCGTTGCGACAGGATATGGTTCAGGGTTACGTTATGTGCTCCATGAATCTCGATGCCGTCCACACCAGCCTCTACGCACAGTTTGGCGCTGTAAAGATAACGGGCCAGCAAATCTTCTATATCTTTGGTTGACCAACGTGGTGAATACCGGATTGCAATGCCGAGTTGGGCGATCAAAACAGAGCCGTTTTTATGGGCGGCGTCAACAATTCTCTTAAGCGGCATGACATGCTCAGGTTTATAAATTCCCGGAACCGGAAATCCACAGGCAACAGCATCTTCCGGGGAGATGACAAGACTTTGTGTGATCATCAGACCGATATTATTCTGAGCCAATGTTTCATATTCCTGTATAACATCTTCGCCCATAAGACCGTCTTCATAAGTAAAGCCAACGCGTTCTGCGGCTCCCATTACAATGCGGTTTTTTAGCGTTTTGCCTTTTATCTGGAGGGGAGTAAAAATACCTGGCATATTCGGTTCCTCGTTTCTGATAGCTTGCTGTTATTATAATCCCACGAAGTATTGAAGAAAAGAGACAGCAATGATATAATGTATAAAATAGAACAAAAAGTAATGATTGTATAGCCCGAGGAGCATGATATGGACACGAAAGGAATCATCGTAGAAGCCATGAAGCAGCTGTTGGCGGAGCAGAGGTTCGACAAAATCACTGTACAGAATATCATAGACCGCGCACACTGCTCCAGAGGAACCTTTTACCGGCATTTCAAAGACAAATATGACATCATGAACTATTACTACCTGGAAACCAATCGAGATATCTTATCAAATTCGGAATTGAGCGGCAGAGAAAAAACAGAAGCGATCGTGGATTCTGTACTGAAAAATAAAGAGTATTTTGGTGGCGTTGTAGATGTAGAGGGAATCAATTCCTTCAGGAATTTTGTGAAGCAGTGTTCTAAGCAGTTTTATCTTGCTATTTATCGCGAGAAGTTCAGAACGGGCGCGTCGATACCCGCTGAGATTGATTTTATGACAGATTTTCTGGCAGAAGGATGTGCCGCAACAATAGACAAATGGGTTATCGGAGATGGAGGTTTACCAAAAGAACAACTGGTTGATTCTTTATACAGAATGACACCGGAAGAGCTGCGATGAATTCCAGTTTGTCGAGGTGGGTATCTTGCACACGATTACCCCATCTCGCACACGAAATACCCATCTCGTACACGATTACCCCATCTCGTACACGATTACCCCATCTCGCACACGATTTCAGAGTCGGTCGAGATGGGTGTTTTGCTGTAAGTGGTCGAAAATCGACTGGATGAGCATGAATTATGAGATTGCCTGAACA
>JAEEGF010050714.1_pt1 | contig 24517 bp, 26 predicted proteins | sample 9134171 | NCBI WGS metagenome assembly JAEEGF01 (sample SAMN16246542, study PRJNA631951) | gut metagenome | biome: gut microbiome; feature: rumen; material: AP-attached | host: Bos | place: Iran: Karaj | collected 2018-10
AAGAACAACGTGTTCCAGACCGTCTGCAATACCAATAATTTTACCTGCACCAAGTACAACTTCTTCCCCTTTGTACATAAATTTGTAGTCGGTCGCTCTGTCTGAGCGAATAGTGATTTTTTCTGACATTTGTTATACCCTTTCTTTTCCGGTTACAGTTAGTTAGTATAATATATCAAAAACAAAAAAGCAAGCAGCAATGGCACAAAACTTTACCCAAAAGTTTGTTTATAGTAATATTTTTTTATGAATTTAGATAGCCGAATAGACAGTTTTTTATCTCCGATTGCAAATAAAATTTCAGGATTAATATTTTCTCACGTAACGATAAACGGTGTACGTGTTGAATTTTTGATTCTTTTATTGATGATTGCAGCTGTCTATTTCACTTTCAGAACAAGATTTATAGGGCTTTGGGGATTTAGACACGCAATAGATCTGATTACCAAAAAGTATAAGCATGATGACACCATAAAAAAGAAAAAACACGGTGAAGTTTCATCTTTTCAAGCCCTGACGGCTACAATTTCGGCATCTGCAGGTATGGGAAATGTTGTGGGTTCGGCATTGGCTGTTTCTGTCGGCGGCCCGGGTGTAATTTTCTGGATGATTGTTGCCGGGATTTTTTCAATGGCTCTGAAATTTTCGGAAGTATTGCTCGGTATAAAATTCAGACAGATTAACCCTGACGGCTCATCATCAGGCGGCCCTATGTACTACATAATAAACGGCTTGCGTGCAAAATGGATAAAACCCTTCACTCCGCATTTATCAAAAATTTATGCTGTATGTTGTGTATTTGCAATGATTGGCGGTTGGAACCTGTTTCAGATAAACGCTATAACAACTCAAATAACAAATGTAACAGGACTATTTGCAGGACACAGATGGGTATTTGGTCTTATTGTTGCGACAATAACATACGTAACGGTGATTGGCGGAATCAAGGCGATAGGCAAATTTACTTCAAAAGTAACCCCTGTTATGTGTACACTGTACGTGTTTACGGCATTTGTAATATGCTTATTAAATATTCACCATGTGCCGCACACAATAGCATTGATTGTCAAAGAGGCCTTTAAACCACAAGCTGTCGTTGGCGGCGGATTATTCGGTTGTATGCTGTGGGGATTCAGAAGGGCAATGTTTGCAAACGAAGCCGGATTAGGTACTGCACCGATTGCGTTTTCAGCGGTAAAAACAAGCAAACCTGTAGCTCAGGCGTTTATCGCAATGCTTCAGCCGTTTGTTGATACGGTAATTGTTGGTGCTTCAACGGCATTCATCATTGTTGTAACAGGTGCATATCTTAATACAACAGGAATAGAGGGTATTGAATTAACTTCAAAAGCTTTTGGAACAGTTTGTCCGTTCTTCCCGATATTATTAACTTTTATGGCTGCGTGTTTTGTGTTATCATCAATGCTTTGCGGTTCATATTACGGAACAAAATCCTGGACATTTTTATTCGGAGAATCAAAACTGACAACAAGAACCTTCCAGATAATATACTGTATATTCATAGTTATCGGTTCGGCAATGAATCTGAAGAGTGTTGTAAATCTGTCGGATGCTTTCACACTTTTCCTTGCAGTACCGAATTTAATTGCAGTATTTTTATTATCTGATATAATAATAAAAGAACTCAAAAGATATTGTAAAAGATATAATATAGGCGGAAAAGCCGTAAGCAATTTATTATCCATAGAATAAAAGGAGAAATTTAATGATTAAAAAGGGATGTTTGGATATTGTACAGCAGAAGTGCGAAAACTGCTATGACTGCGTTTTGGGACATACAAGAAAAAATATTGTTTTTTCCGACGGAAACCCGGAAACAGCAAAAATAGTTTTAATAGGTGAAGCTCCCGGTGAAACAGAAGATGAAACAGGAAAACCGTTTGTCGGCCGTGCCGGAAAACTGTTAAATCAGTTTTTGCAGGAAGCAGGAATTTCAAGAGAAAACGATCTGTACATAATAAACACCGTAAAATGTAGACCGCCGGAAAACAGAGTTCCGACAGATGTTGAAAAAGCTATGTGCGAAAAATATATGACAGCACAAATTGAAATTATGAACCCGAAAGCAATAATCTTCTGTGGTTCAACATCATTAAAATCCTTCTATCCTGACAAAAAGATTCAAATATCAAAAGTAAGAGGAAGATGGTTTAATGTAACAATAAACGGTAAAAAATATCGTTCAATGGCAGTTTTCCATCCGTCTTACCTTTTGAGGAATCATTCAATGGAGGATGGTTCTCCGAGAAGACTGATGCAGCAGGATTTGTCTGTTATAAAATCGGAAATTTTGGGAGAAACAACTTCAAATCCCTTCAGTGACAAAGATTTAGCAATAGTATAAATAAAAAGGCGGGTTTTTAAAACTCGCCTTTTACAAATAAAAAAGGCGCTGAAATATCAGCACCCCAAAGATGATTATGATGGATGATTCGATTTTTTTATTTTCCCCTAAAATTTCCCCAAGTATAAGATGTTATTTAATTTTCCCGTTAGTTGTTTAGAATTCCCTTACATATATATAAACAAATTTCGGTATAAAAAATTGCTATAAAAGGTATATACAACTTAATATTTGTTAACAATTTGCGGAGATTGTTGTTGCTGCAAGCTTTTGACCAAAGCCGCAAAAAGTATTTGATCAACTTTTCCTTCTTTTACATCGCCATAAATAGTCGTAAGAGCTTGTTTTGGCGTCATTTTGTCTTTGTAAACTCTTTTTTCGGTTAAAGCCGAATATTTATCGGCAAGACTGATTATTTGCAGGTTGATGTCCGGATAATCACTGTCATGGTGGTATCTGACAAGTTTTAAAACGTCCTGATTTATTCCTGTGTATTTTAAAAGCTGATAGCCAAGTTCGGTATGTAAATCCATAATTCTGTGTTCTTCGGGTGTTAGTTCACCGGGCTTGTTTAATATTTCAGGCGGAATCATAACCTTGCCGAAATCGTGCAGCAAAGCGCCGTCTTTCAGGTTTTTAATATCAATTTGCTGACGAAGTGCCGGCGGAAGATTTCTGGCGATATTTACGGCAATATCAACAGTATCCTGACAGTGTTGGGTTTTCAACTCTTCAAGTTCTTTCATATTTACAACGACAGGGATTTTGTATTCTGAAAGGATTTTTTTAATTTCGGGGTTTTCGGATATCATTTTTCTGATTATTTTTTCATCAAAAAGTAAGTAAGGCGAATTGTTTTGGAAGCTGTCGCCATATCCCTGGACACCGAAAAATGATTGTCTGCCGTAGTTATTCAGTTGAACTTTCGGATTCAAACTTACGTTATACGGATTTGATTGAGAGATACCAATTCCCACTAAGACTACACACCTTTTTACATACACTTACTACTTACTTATATATAAAGTATTTTTCTTTAAAAAGATTGCCTTTTAAATTAAAAATGATGTTAAAAATCTTAATTTATTAGCTTCTTTTGTGATAAGCTAGGAGTGTTATGAGAGAAATAAAAAAAGTTTTAATATGCGGTGTTGGTGCTATAGGTTCTATTTACGCAGACAAAATAAACGATTATGACAAAGAAAATCTGCGTATTCTTGTAGATAAAAACCGGCTTGAAAGATACAAAAAATCTCCCAAAATTTTCAACGGAAAACCACTCGATCTAAATTATGTTTTGCCGGAAGAACAGGGTTATAAAGCTGATTTGATAATTATTGCAACAAAAGCCGACGGACTTGATGATGCAATAAAAAATATGAAGAATTTCGTTGGTGAAAACACAATTATAATGTCTTTGTTAAACGGGGTTTTCAGTGAGGAGCGAATTGCCGAAAAATACGGCTGGAAACATACTCTGCTTTCATATTTTATCGGTCACAGTTCTATGAGAGATGGAAATAAAGTAACTTTTGACGGTACGGGAGATGTTGTTTTTGGGATAAAAGATGATAAAACAGATAAAGAAGATGTTGAAGTTGTAAAAAAATATTTTGGCAAACTCGGAATCTCATATAAAACACCGGAAAATATGCAAAGGGCATACTGGCTCAAATTTATGCTCAATGTTTCGTCAAATCAGCCGTCTGCAATCTTCAGAATGACTTTTGGGCAAATGCAAAACAATTCGGAATTTATGGGCTTTATGAAAAATATAATGAAAGAAGTTCAGACTATTGCAAAAGCTGAAGGTGTGCAGGATACAGAGACAATGATTGATGAAGCTATTGTTTCATTTAATAAAATGATACCGGAGGGCAGAACATCAATGCTTCAGGATATAGAAGCCCACAGAAAGACAGAAGTTGATATTTTTGCCGGAACAGTTATCGAGCTTGGCAAAAAACATAATATCCCCACACCTTATAATGATGTTTTATATGAAATGGTAAAAGTTATTGAAAATAATTTTTAGCAAAACTTAATAAATAACCCTCGAAAATATTATTTTTACTATATTTATTCTATAATTTAATCAGAATATATTTAAGGAGTAGGGCCATGAAATTTATTGTTAGAAAAGAAGATTTATATGACGGGATTAAGATTGTAGAGCGTGCAACTTCTCAAAAAGCTGTTCAGCCGGTGTTGTACAACATTTTAATAGAAACAGTTGGAACAAACCAGATTCGTTTGACTGCAACAGATTTGGTTTTAACTGTTATAACAACGGTTGATGCGCAGGTAGAAAAAGAAGGAAAAATCACATTACCTGCCAAAAAGCTCAATGAAATTGTTTCAAAATTAGGCAATGAACTTGTTACAGTTGAAACAGAAGGTGAAAGTACAAACGTAAATATTTCTTGTCAAAAATCAAAATTTGATATTATCGGAATTTCCGCAACAGAATTTCCGCCCGAAGTTACAAATTACAACATTGATGATGCAAAATGCTTTGATGTTGAATTAAAACCTTTCCTTAAAGCAATCAGACAAGCCGGTTTTGCTGCAGCAAACTATGAAGTAAGCAATCTTTTATCAGGTATCGTCTGTGATTTTTCAAATGGTATTTTGGAAATGGCATCAACTGACGGTAACAGACTTGCCAGAGTAAGAGAAAAAATCAAATCAGATATTACAGAACAAACTCAGCTTATTATACCGTCCAGAACCTTGAATGAATTTGCTAAAATGGGCGCTTTCTTTGAAGACGATTCAATAAAAATCTGCAAGGATAAATCAACAATCGTTTTGAAAACAGAAAAAACTTTAACAATATCAAGACTTTTGGAAGGTCAATTCCCGAAATATAACCAATTAATTCCAACAGAAAGTCCGAAAAAAGCAATAGTAAATGTTTCCAGGTTAATAACAGCTTTGGATAGAGTTTCTGTTATGGCAAATGAAAAAACAAGTATTGTTAAAATGCATTTTGCTGATAATGAATTGACTCTTTCCGCAGACACACAGGATGCAGGAAAATCTGAGGATAAACTGGATATTCAATATACATCAGAAGAACTTTTAATAGCTTTCAATTATAAATTTGTACTGGATACTTTGAAAATTATTGAAAGTGAAGAAATTATTATTGGATTAAACCAAAGTCTTTCTGCTACAGTAATTAAACCAAACAGTGATGATGATTTCATTTGTTTGATTATGCCTGTACAAATCAGATAAAATTTAAACCCCGGGAGAGAAAATATGATGACAATGGAAAAAGCAGATATAGATTGGTCAAATCTTGGGTTTGGCTACTATAAGACAGATGTAAGATATGTGGCAAACTACAAGGATGGCAAGTGGGATGAAGGCGAATTAACAACTGATGAAAATATCGTCATGAATGAATGTGCCGGTGTTTTGCAATACGCTCAGACCTGTTTTGAAGGAATGAAGGCCTACACAACTCAAGATGGCAGAGTAGTTATTTTTCGTCCGAATATGAACGCTGAAAGGATGTATAATACTGCTCAACGGCTTGAAATGCCGCCGTTTCCGCAAGATAAATTCATAAAAGCAGTGAAAGAAGTTGTAAAAGCAAATTTGAAATATGTTCCTCCGTACGGAACAGGTGCAAGTCTTTATATCAGACCTTATATGTTTGGTATAGGACCTGTAATGGGTGTAAAACCGTCTTCCGAATATCAGTTCAGAGTGTTTGTTTCTCCGGTCGGTCCGTATTTTAAGGGTGGCGTTAAACCTATAACACTTACAGTAAGTGATTTTGACCGGGCTGCACCAAACGGAACGGGACACGTAAAAGCAGGGTTGAATTATGCAATGAGCTTGCACGCAATTGTTGAAGCTCACAAAAACGGATATGCTGAAAATCTTTATCCTGACGCAAAAACAAGAACAAAAGTTGAAGAAACAGGTGGTGCCAACTTCTTCTTTGTAACAAAAGACAATAAAGTTGTTACACCAAAATCAGACAGTATTTTGCCGTCAATTACAAGACGTTCTTTAATGTATGTTGCCAAAGAATACTTGGGACTTGAAACAGAAGAAAGAGAAGTTTATTTAACAGAACTTTCCGAATTTAAAGAATGTGGACTTTGCGGTACAGCTGCCGTAATTTCACCTGTAGGTAAAATTGTTGATCACGGAAAAGAAATCTGTTTCCCGTCGGGAATGGAAAAGATGGGTGAAATTTCCCAAAAACTGTATGATACTTTAACAGGTATTCAGTCAGGCAAAATAAAAGCACCTGAGGGCTGGATAGTAGAAGTAAAATAAGCGGATAAGCATATGGAATATCTCAATATTTACTTAAATGCATTTAAAAATTTTAAAGATTATCATACTCCTGCGCCAAGAAAAGAGTTAAACTTTTTTATTCTTTTCTATTTTATATTTTGGCTGATAATATTTATTCCCATGATGATGGTGGGATTTTATCATGCCATGTCATCAATGATGGAAGATAATTTTGATTATTTAAAATTATTAATTCCGTTTGGAGTTGTTGGCTGGGTATTTTATCTTGTGCATATCGTTCCTTTGTTAGCACTTATAAAAAGACGTTTAATTGATATTTTTTCACAAAAGGCAGGTTTAATATTCTGGATATATGTAACAATAGAGATAATAAGACTTTTGATATCTCTGGTTTATCCGTTTGCAGTATATTTCCTCCAGAATATTGTTATGACAAGTGAGAATCTCCCGGTTGCAAACCTTGTGGTTATTTGGATAATTGGTTTAATTAATAATGCACTTTCCTTTTTGGTATTGGCCTTTTATATCTTCTTAATGGTAAAACAGGGTAATATCGGGAAAGAAGAAAAATAAACAAAAAAGAATCCCGATAAGTGTTTATCGGGTTTAGTAAGTAAAAATATGATTAAGATTTAAGTAATTTTTATAATTTGCTGCCTGTGGCTTTGTAAAGCCCTATATAATTTACAAGGCAGTTGATTCGGTCGTTTACAACAGCTTTATCGGTAAACAGGACATTTTCTCTAACTTGTGTGAGGTCAAGCTTAGATATAACACCCTGTTCATATTTACTTGTACTCAAACCGAAATCCTGACGTTCCAAATCGGCTTGTTTTTTCATATCGGCATATTTTTGTTCATCAAGATTTATGGTAATTAGAGCATCATTAACTTCCTGAATAGCCGTCAGATTAGTTTTGAAGTAATTATTCAAAACTCTTTCATATTCGTCTTTTTTAATTTTCAGGTTAGCAATTCTTCTCCCGCCTGTAAAAAGTGGTAAATTGATACCACCGGCGAGTGCTGCAAGAGCATTTTTTGTTGTCCACAATTTGCCAAGGTCACTTGCAAAAAACAGTGCAAGTCCGGTAATGTTTATGGTTGGTAAAAATTCTTTTTTTGCTATACGAACATCAAGTCCTGCTTTTTCAACCATTCTTTCAGCTTTAATGTAGTCCGGTCTTGCCTCAATTACATCAGATGAAATTTCTGCAGGGATTGTTCCCGTAAAGTTTAAATTATCATAGCTTATTCTTTTTATTTCTTCTGAATTATTTGGATTTTCACCAATCAGAACACACAATTGATTCAACAGTTTTGAACGTTGTTTTTTGTATTCTGTCAGATCAGAATCACTTGCGATATAAGACTTATTTGCTTTTACGGTATCTGATGTTGAAGTTAAACCTTCTTTATTTCTCAAAAGCATAAGATCATATATAAGTTTTCTGTCAGTAACAATTTGTTCCTGCAATTCAATCATTTTATCTAATTTAACAATATTCAGATAGGTCGCTCCAACTGCAGATGCAATCGCAATATATGCGGCTCTTTCATCTTGCAGGGATGCCTCATATTCTTTTTTGGAACCTTTGATTTTGTCATAATTTTTCAAAAACAGGTCAAGTTCATAATTGGCAAAAGCCGGCATTGCAAAAGACCAGTCAGCATCATTAAATCCGGGCATCTTTGTATATGCCGGAGAAAAAGCAGCTGTTGCTGTCGGTAATTCGCTTGCAATCTGAATTTTTACTGCCTGATAATATTCATCAACGGCTATGGTTGCATTTTTAAGATCATAATTGTTTTGAATGGCCTTATCTATGTAGCCGGTTAAAATATCATCGTTAAAGTTGTTCCACCAGGCATAATTAATATATTCATATTTAAACTGATTGCTTTTGGCCCTTTGTTTGTGAGATTTATATAAAGAAACTTTTTTGGGCTGTTTGGCAGATTTGCTATTTATAGCAATAGCACTTAAAGGTGCAATCTGCATAACAATAAAACTTGCCAGTAATAATGTAATAACGCGCTTTTTCAATGTTTTATCCTTCTAAAAAAAATACTTGCTTTTTATATATCAGTATGATAACATAATATTGTTGCAAATGCAACACATTAATTTTACAACAAGAAAAATTTTATAAACATGAAAGAAGAAAAACATTTTATAAATTCTATATATTACCAACTGGAACAAACGGCTAAATATTGTAAATATTTGGGAAATCAATTGTTTGAGAGATTAAATTTGCCAATTCCGTTGGATGAATTTGTTATACTTGATACAATTTCTATTCATGGTGAAATATGTCAAAGAGATTTGGCAAAATTGATTTTAAAAGACAGACCGACAACCGGCAGATTGTTGAATTCTCTGGAAGAAAAGGGACTGATAAAAAGATTTGCTGACACAAAAAATAACAGACTTGTCAGAAAAACAAAACTTACGGCAAAAGGGCAAAAAAATCTTGAACAAATTACTGCGATATTAAAAGAATGTTTTGCAAAAATGCCTGATGTAATTTCCAGTAACAGAATTCAGGAATTAAAACAAAGAATCAGTGAATTTAGAGAGATAATAGAAAAAGAAGTAGAAATGAAAATATAAGAGGTTATAAATATGGAAGAAAACACACAGGAAAAGATGCAAGAAGAAACAAACAACAAACCAAAAGGTATAAAAAGAACAATAACATTCGTTGCTGTAGCCATTTTGGCGGTTGCTGCGGTGTTCTTCATTCTGAATGAAATGAAATATCAATCAACGGATGATGCTTACGTTGAAACAACAACAGTAAACGTTTCCCCGAAGGTATCCGGCCAAATTGCAGAAGTTTATGTAAAGGATAATCAATATGTAAATGAAGGTGATTTGGTTGCCGTAATTGACGATGCTGATTACAAAATCAGATTGGAACAAGCGGAAGCAAATTATGAAAGATTAAAATATGATCAGTCAAATGCAAAAGCAAACTTGACTGCATCTCAGTCAAACATTGAACTTGCGGCAAAAGATTTGGAAAGATATACAATTCTTTATGAGCAGGGTGCTGTTTCAAAACAAACATTGGATGCTGCGCAGGTTAAATACGATAGTGCAAGAGCAGGATTAACCCAGGCACAGCAGGCAATATTTTCTTCAAATAATGAAACAACAGTTGCGGATGCCAATTTAAGAACAGCAAAAGCAGCAAAGGATAAGGCAGCACTGGATTTATCTTATACAAAGATTTATGCACCTCAATCAGGTACGGTATCTTCCCGCAGAGTTGAAAAAGGTATGTTTGTAACAGCGGGTTCACCGTTATTTACACTTGTTCCTGATAATGTCTGGGTTGTCGCAAACTTTAAAGAAAATCAGCTCAGAGGTATGAAACCCGGTATGAAGGTTGATATTAAAGTTGATACATATCCAAACCACAAATTTAAAGGTAAAATTGACTCTATACAAAGAGCGTCCGGTGCAAAATCAAGCTTATTCCCTCCGGAAAACGCTGTTGGTTCTTTTGTAAAAATCGTACAAAGAATTCCTGTAAAAATTGTATTTACGGAGGATATTGATAAAGATAAATATAACATTGTACCGGGCATGTCTGTAGTTCCGAAAGTAAAAGTTAAGTAGTAAAAAGGAACAACAATGTCAGCCCAAACAGTACAAATAGAAGATGACGAAACTAAATACCTGCCGGAGAACCCGTGGTTATGCTGTTCTCCGATATTGTTAGCGGTATTTATATATGTAATGGACGGAACGATTGCAAACGTAGCTTTGCCTCATATGGCAGGAAGCTTTTCGGCAACTCGTGATGAAAGTATGTGGATTTTAACAAGTTATCTGATTTCATCAGGTATTGTTATCCCGTCAGTTGACTTTTTCAGTAAGTTGTTAGGACGAAAAAATTTCTACGTTATTAGTGTATTGTTATTCACAATAGCATCATTCCTGTGCGGTACGGCAACATCATTAGGGCAAATGGTATTTTACAGAGTCTTGCAAGGCGCAGGTGGCGGCGGAATTGTTCCGTTGTCGCAAGCTATTATGATGGAAAGTTTCCCTAAAGAGCGCCGAGGAACTGCTATGGCAATATTCGGTATGGGTGTAATTATTGCGCCTATTGTCGGGCCAATGCTTGGGGGCTGGATTACTGATAACTGGTCGTGGCCATGGATATTCTTTATTAACGTTCCGTTAGGTTGTGTGGCCGCAGTTTTATCAAAAAATTTGTTGTTTGACCCGCCGTATGCTCACCGTCAAAAAAATGTAAAAATAGACAGAATAGGTTTCTTATTTTTAATTTTATGGTTATGTTCACTGCAGGTATTTTTTGATAAGGGTAACAATGCGGATTGGTTCAATGCGGCATGGATTCGCTGGTTATTTACTTTTTCCTGCGTAAGTGCAATTTGTTTCTTTATATCCCAGATTAAGCGAAAAGAAACACTTGTAGATTTGAGTGTATTAAAAAATAAAGAGTTTTTAATAGGTACTTTTGTTCAGGTTATGATGGCGTCAGTTTTGTATGCTTCTATTGCGATTTTGCCTCAATTTTTACAAAGCATGATGGGATACACGGCGTTTTTAAGCGGTATGTCTATGATGCCGCGTGGTCTGGGTAGTTTAACTGCGACCGTTATTTGTGCGTTTATTGCAGACAGAGTTGATAAACGAAAATTGGTAATTGTCGGTTTGTTATTTTTAGGCGGAGCCGGTACGGCTTTTGGATTTTTGAACCTTCAAATTGCACAATTAAATATTATGATTCCGAACTATGTTATGGGTTTGGGCTTAGGTTTGTCAATGATACCGATTATAAACTTGTCTATGGAAACGCTTTCTAATCAACAGATGACAAATGCATCAGGTTTGCAGAACTTGTTTAAAAATATTGGCGGTGCGATTGGAACATCTTTGGTTGCAACATTTTTAACAAGATTTGCACAGGCACATCAATTTATGATGGTTGGAAAGTTAAGCGAATTAAATCCGATTTATGCAGAACGTTTACAGGCAACGACAGGTGCCCTGATGCAATATACAAGTCCTGATATGGCACGCCATATGGCAGAATATGCACAATACGGCACGCTGCTTAAACAGTCTACCTTGTGGGCATTTATGGATTCCTTCAGAATCTTCGGTTTCTTATGTTTTGCTCTGATACCGTTATTATTCTTGTTCAAAAAGAGTGTAAGCAGATAAGGTCAAGTGTAATTGTAACGTAATGTAAATATTAATTTTAATAACTCAAAAATCCAATAATTGTGCCTAATGTAGCATAACATGTATGGATTATCTTGCGCAATTTTTCCTTTCAAAAAAACTTTCTAAGACTATAGGGGATAAATAGAAAGTACGAAAGGGGATTTTACTATGGGAATTCAAAAAATTGGTATTGCAACATTTTCAAAAGTGGCTCACATATTGGGACCTGAAAATTTCGAGAATGTTATTAAGTTTGCAAAAAATGTAAAAGTTATTAAAGGCGCAGGATCAGGGAAAGCAGCTTTGCAATTAAAATTAACACCTGCACAGTATGAGAAATTGGCAACTACTTTTATAGAAACAGCTCCAACAAAGAGTATTACGGTGTCTTCATTTAAAGAAGCTTTAGCAGCAGGAAAAAAATTAGCACCTGAAGCGTATGCAGATGGAAGTGTTAATGTTTTAGAGCTCTTTATAAACAAACTAAAAGGTAAAAAAGGTGTTGTAAGAATGAATGCAAAAACCGTAAATGCAGCAGGAGAAACCATTTCTAAGGTAAAACTAAGTTCAGCAATCAATGAAAGCGGCGGAAGGATGGTTACAGATGCAGAATCAACTATCGGGAATATAAAATTTAACACGGATGTCTTTTTCGGCAGAGGTGTAGAATATCCAAAAAGAGTCCTTTTAAAAGGGTTAGATTATAAGGCCGCCGATGGTGTAGGAAAATTAACTTTGGCACCGGTATCAACCCCCGGACTTAAGGCAAAAGGAGTTTTTCAAGCAAATGAAAAATACTTAGATGACATGATAAAAGAATCTTCAGGTGGTTATTTTGAAACTTTTGGAGAACAAATACAAACACTAAAAGAATATCTTGGCTAAATATAATAATAGAAAAAAGGTGTGTCGAATGACACACCTTTTTTTGTTATTAATTCTGAATCTATTGTACTTCTTTGAAGACCAGAGTTGCATTGTGGCCGCCAAAACCAAATGAATTTGAAAGTGCTGCGTGAACTTTCTTTTGTCTTGCTTTATGCGGCACATAGTCTAAGTTTGCACAATGTTCATCCTGATTGTCAAGGTTAATTGTTGGAGGAACAATGCCTTCTGTGATTACTTTTGTACAAACAACAGCTTCAACGGCACCTGTGGCACCAAGCATATGTCCATGCATACTTTTTGTTGAACTTACTAACAAATTTGGATTTTTCTCTTTGTCGCCAAAAATTTTAGCAATAGCATGTGATTCTGCCATATCACCAAGCCCTGTACTTGTTCCGTGCGGGTTAATATAATCAATTTCTTCAGGTTTCATACCTGCATCTGCAAGAGCCAATTCCATAGCTTTTAATGCTCCTTTGCCTTCCGGATCAGGAGCTACAATATCATAAGCATCTGCAGTTTGTCCGTAACCGACGATTTCGGCATATATTTTTGCACCACGAGCTTTGGCATGTTCATATTCTTCAAGAATCATAACAGCAGCACCTTCACCCATTATAAAACCATCCCGGTCAACATCATAAGGTCTGGATGCTCTTTGCGGTTCATCATTTCTTTTTGATAATGCACGGCATGCTGTAAATGCTCCAACACCTAAAGTGGTAATTGTTGCTTCGCAGCCTCCTGCTACCATTGCATCTGCATCACCATACTGAATAGAACGGAACGCATCACCTATTGAGTGAGTACCTGTTGCGCATGCGGAAACAACAACTTTATTAACACCTTTATATCCATGCTGAATAGATATTCTGCCTGATGCCATATCTACAATTAGCATCGGTACCGTAAAAGGAGAACCTTTTGTCGGTCCTTTTTCCATCATTACAATATGGTTTTTTTCAAAAGTATGAAATCCGCCGGCTGCAGAACTAACTAAAACCCCAACTCTGTATGGGTCATATCCTGCTTCATCTAATCCTGCATCTGCAATAGCTTCGTTCGCAGCAACAACACCAAATTGAGTAAATCTGTCCATTCTTTTTGCGTCTTTGGGGTCAATATAATCTTCGGGAATAAAATCTTTATCTTTAATTTCTGCGGCAATTTTTACTGTTTGTCCTTCCATGTTGTATCTTTCTACAACAGAAACACCACTTTTCCCTTCAATCATGCTGTTCCAAAAATTTTTTATCCCTACGCCGCACGGGGTCACAGCTCCCAAGCCGGTTATTACCACTCTTCTTTTGTTCATAAATATATCCTTATTAAATAGTAAACTTTTGATAAAAATGCGGATATGAAAACGTATCTCACACCCGCATTTATAAATATAATAAATTCAATTAAAAAATTCAAATTAGTGAGATAATTACTTACCTAATTTGCTGTCAATGTATGATACAGCATCTTGAACTGTTTGAATTTTTTCTGCGTCTTCATCAGGGATTTCGCACTTGAATTCTTCTTCTAAAGCCATAACCAATTCAACTGTATCCAAAGAATCAGCACCCAAATCATCTGTAAAGCGAGCTTCAGGTGTAACTAATTTTTCATCTACGCTTAATTGATCTACTACAACTTTTTTTACTGTGTCTAATGTACTCATTTTTTCTTTTCCTCATTAATTTTAAATTGTATTACTAATACTATTTCGGTTATATTATAACCCTATGAATATTTTTTTGCAAGAAATTTACAAATATTTGTAACGGTCATAGTTTACAACATTAAACCGCCTGCAACCTCAATAGCTTGTCCTGTTACATAATCTGTATCAAGGGCTAAGAATTTAACGACTTTTGCAATATCTTCGGGTGTACCAAATCTTTGCATAGGTATTGCTTTTGCGTATTCTTCAATATTACCGAGGTTAGCAGTCATTGCTGTTTGGATAAATCCCGGACATACGGCATTTACTCTGATGTTTCTTGAACCGAATTCTTTTGCAAGTGTTTTTGTTAAGCCAATCAAACCTGCTTTTGAAGCAGAATAATTTGCCTGACCTGCGTTTCCGTGAATACCAACAATTGATGACATATTGATAATAGAACCCTGACGAGCTTTCATCATATATTTGATAACTGCGTGGGTTACATAATATGCTGAACCAAGGTTGATTTTAATAACTCTTTCCCATTGTTCAGCATCCATTCTTAAGAATAAACCGTCTTTTGTAATGCCGGCGTTGTTCAAAAGAATATCAATGTGTTCATGTTCTTCAATCATTTTGTCAACAGCAGCTTTAACCTGTTCGTCGTTAGAAACGTCAAACTGATAAAACCAAGCATTGACTCCAAGAGCTTTAATTTCGTCAATAGCAGGTTGTGCTGTTGCGGCATCGCAAATATCATTGATAATAATATCGCAGCCGTTTTTGGCTAATTCTTTCGCGCAGCTAAAGCCAATACCGCGAGAACCGCCCGTAATTAAAGCAATTTTTCTTTCTGTCATATTACTTTCTCCTTATTTTCGGTGCAAATAATTGCACTATACCTTATACCTTTGTTAATTCCTCTTTTAAAGATGATACTACTTCTTCCAGAGAATTTTTGTCATAGATGTTGTATGTTGTGACATCAGGTTCAATTTTTCTGACCAAACCGGAAAGAACTTTTCCCGGCCCGATTTCAATGAAGGTGTCAACTCCGTCTTTTATCATATTTTGAATAGTTTTTGTCCACTGAACCGATGAATAAATCTGTCTTGGCATTTTATTTTTAAATTCAGCACCCAATATTGTTGCTGCGGCATCAACATTTGTAAATACCGGGATTTCTGCATTGTTTATTTCAAGTTCCGAAACAAAATCTTTAAATTTTTCGCTTGCACCTTCCATATATTTGGAGTGAAAAGCACCGGAAACAGCCAGAGGAATGACTCTTCTGGCACCTGCGCTTGCCAATAATTCTCCGGCTTTTGAAACCGCGGCTTCATCTCCTGTTATTACAACCTGTACAGGTGAATTATAATTTGCAACATCAACATAACCAACGGAAGATGCTTCTTCTAACGCTTTTTCCAAAGCTCCTTCCGGAGCGTTGATTATTGCTGTCATAGCACCGCCTTTGGTTTCACTCATAAGAGCTGCTCTTTTTTGAATAGCTTTCAGGGTTGTTTCAAGTGACATAACACCCGATGCGTACATAGCACAATATTCGCCCAAACTATGTCCCGCCGTGCAGGTTGGTGTGATATCAAATTCTGATTTAAAAACCTCCAAAGCAGCGATTGACGTTGTTACGATCGCCGGCTGAGTATTTATTGTCAACTTTAAATCTTCTTCAGGCCCGTTAAAGCAAATGTCTGAAATACTTTTACCTAAAACTTTATCTGCAGTATCAAAAACATCTTTTGCTACGGGGTAATTATCATATAAGTCTTTTCCCATTCCGACAAACTGTGAACCTTGTCCGGGAAATAAAAATGCTATTTTTTTTGTCATATTATATCCCTATAACTAATCTTCCTAACAAATACCTTCTCTCAGACGAACAACAGCGGCACCCCAGGTCATGCCTGCACCAAAACCGCAAAGAATTGCCGTTGAATTAAGTTTGATTTTACCCTGCTCAACACCTTCCACCAAAGCAATCGGAATAGAAGCTGCAGAGGTATTCCCGTAATATTTTATATTAGAAATAACTTTTTCATCAGAATATTTCAATCGGGATTGTATTGCTTCTATAATTCTTTGATTTGCCTGGTGCGGAATTAAATAATCTACGTCTTCCGTTTTCATTCCTGCTGTCGCGATACATTCTTCAACATATTTAGGAACGGTTGTAACAGCAAATTTATAAACATCTTTTCCGTTCATGTGGATTTTACCGTCCCCGACATAATCATTTGGTGTTACCAACGGACAATTCTGACCCGGCATATCGGTAAAAATAAGTTGGCCGATAGTGCCGTTTGCACTCATATTCAATGCAAGTATATCATCAACCCCATCAAGAGCTTCAGTTACAACCATAGCTCCCGCTCCGTCACCAAACAGAATTGATGTTCCTCTGTCATTCCAGTCTGTAATTTTTGAATTGTTATCAGCTGCAAGAATTAGGATTGTTTTGTATATTCCGATTCCGATAAAACCTCTTGCAATCTGAAGAGCATAAATTAAACCGGTGCACGCAGCAGTGATATCAAAAGCCGGAATATTACCCGGAATTCCCAATTTATCCTGAATAGTACATGCCATTGTAGGATATAGCTGCGGGGGAGCTGATGATGCAGAGATAACACAATCAATATCTTCCGGTTTAAAGCCGGATTTTTTGAGAGCTTTTTTAGCTGCATCCAATCCCAAATCAATGGCTGTTTCATTTCCTGAAACAACTCGACGTTCTTTTATGCCTGTTCTTGTATAAATCCATTCATCAGATGTGTCATAAAGCTTTGTCAAATCGTCATTAGTGATTACCGTGCCCGGTACACAATATCCGATTCCAGCTATTCGTAATGGTTTTATACTGTTTGACATATATATTCCTATCTGTTTATTCTCTCTGCAATTTTTGAATTTATATCTTTATTTAAAACTCTAACAGCGGCTCTTACGGCGTTTTTCATAGCGTAAGATGAACTTCTGCCTTGAGCAATAACCGAAATACCTTTAACACCAAGCAAAAGCATTCCGCCAAAACCTTCCCAATTAGTACGTTTTAAAATCCTTCTTAATACAGGTTTTGCCATAAGTCCTACTATACAGCCGATTAAATCGGATTTAAATTCTGCAGAAATCATTTTTATCAACAACGATGCGGTACCTTCAGTTACTTTTAGTGCTATGTTACCTGCAAAACCGTCACAAACAACAACATCTGCCTTATCGATACAGAGTTCTTTTCCTTCAATATTACCAACAAAATTAATTCTGCCTTGTTCGTGCAAATCCTTAAGTAACGGGTAAGCTTCTTTAACCAGGGCGTTACCTTTACCTTCTTCTTCTCCGATACTTAGGATTCCGACTCTGGGGTTTTCAACACCTACGATATCTTCATCATATACCAAGCCCATTTCGGCAAACTGAGCAAGCATTTCAGCAGTACAATCGCTGTTTGCACCACCATCAATCAGTACAACAGGTTTTCCCATGGTCGGAAGAGTAACTGCAATTGCAGGTCTTGTAACACCGTGGATTCTGCCTAATCCAAACAAACTTGCAGCCATTGCTGCACCCGTTGATCCTGCTGATACAACAGCTTCACATCTGCCTTCAGCTACCGCTTTAACTGCCGCAACAATTGAGGAATCCTGTTTTCTGCGAATTGATTGACCAACAGCTTCTCCCATACCAATTACTTCATTGGCATGGTTAATTGTATAATCAATGTTATCAACATCAATTTTAATTCTTCTTTTATGGCCTTTAGTTCCGCAATCAGAAAGAATATAACCGGCAGATTTTATTCGGTTAATCTCTGCCATAATCTCATCTTGTCTTCCGACAAGCTCCAAGCCGACACCGTACTCTTGTGCCGCCCACAAGGCCCCTTCTACTATTGTTTTTGGTGCGTAATCTCCGCCCATTGCGTCTATTGCGATTCTTGCCATACTCTCCCCTTTTGATAAGAGTTATCAGAGTGAAGTGAAAATTATTTCACTTCACTCTCATCTCTGTTATTTTTCTGTTTTTTTGGTTTTAGCTGTTGTTGTTTTAGCTGTTTTAGCTGCTGTAGCTGACTTAGTTGTTTTAGTTGATTTGGTTGTTTTTGCAGCTGTTGATTTGGTTGACTTAGTTGTTTTTGTTGTCTTAGCTGCTGTTTCAACTTCTTCAGCTTTTGGAGCTGCTTTTTTAGTTGTTGTTTCTTTTTTAACGGTCTTAACCGGTTCGGTCACTACTTTTGCCGCTGCTTTGTCTGCCAATTTTACAGGCTGACCTTTATATGTACCGCAAGCTGTACATACGGTATGTGCCAAAACTGTAGCGCCGCAATTAGGACATTTTGTTGTTGTCGGTTTGGTAGCTTTCCAATTAGCTCTTCTGCTTCCCTGAGCCGAATGTCCTGTTCTTTTCTTTGGTACTGCCATTTTTCTTTCCTTTTTATTTTCTGTACTAACTGTCTTTTACAATGTGTGATGAATTAAATTTCAATCAACACTACTTTTTTGGGTTAATTTGGAGATTATTAAAGACTTCCAGTCTTAGATCAGTGATATCATTTTCTTCGGTTAGATATTCCTTCCCTTTACAATTAATACCACAAACTTTTTTATTTGGAAAACTTAATATTACAGATTGATACAATAAGTTATAAATATCTATTTCTCTTTCACCGTTCAGGTCTGTAACAAATTGTCCGTCCTTGATTTCAAACTCCTGTCCGGATTCTGTGTAATCGCCTATCAAAGATCCTTTTGAGAACATTTCATCGAGTTCAAAATCAACATCATATTCAAATTTCTCCAAACATAAATCGCATTCCAGTATAACTTTACCCTTAACGTTTCCTGTAATCTGAACAAAATCTTCAAACATTTTCGCACACAAATCAGCGTGAATAGGTGTAACACAATCTATACCTTCAATTTTTTCATTGAAAGCAAAATATAGGGTTTTATGTTCGCTATTTTCAAGTTCGTCCAGTGATAAAATTGTTTTCATTCTTATAAATACTGTTCTTCCTGAATTGCAACTGCTGCAATCTGATTGGAGGCAAAGCACACTTTTTTCAAAGGTCCTTCAGTTTCTTTTTCAACAACAACTGCCTGATTTGATTTCATATATTCTGACAATTCGCGGTATAAGTCCATATATTCGTTTACATACAAAACCAACGGAGCGGTTGAGCCCTTTAAAAATACCAAAACGGCATAACGTATTTTAATGTTTTGCGCATTAGGGTTGAATTGTTGTGCCATAAGTTTCTCCTTTTACTAAGTAAAATCATTTTACAAAAAAAACGTTTTAAAAGCAAATTATAAAGGAAATACATTAAACAGAGGATTGAAAAAAGAGCTTAATACTTTAAAATAAGATTGGGTGGCGAGTATACATGCCCTAATGGTAATCTTTTAAAAATCTTGGAGAGTAGCATGGACAGAATAATATCTGAAAACGTAGATTTATATAGTCCCGCAAACGAGGAGATGTCTGATTCAATTACACAAAATTGGACAGAACAGGCACTTGAATGCTACTCGATAAACTGTGACTGCAAGAAATGTTCTCTCAGTCAAGGTAATTATTCTTTTATTTGTCAAATGCCAAAGGTAATCGACATATTAATTCAGACTATAGGGGAGCCTGAAGAACAAAGAAAAACTGCGTAAATGTGTGTAACCCTGAAATTTATGTAAGCCATAGATAACCTCTATGGCTTTTCCGTTGGTTACACTTTTGTTGTCAAAGACGGAGCAATAGAAATAAAGCTGCGGACTAAATCAGCATCCCACTGTACGCCGGCACCTTCTTTTAAGATTGCGCATGCTTTCTCAATGGGCATCCCTTTTCTGTACGGTCTGTCACTTACCAGTGCGTGGTAAGCATCCGCAACGGATACAATCCTTGCAGCAAGCGGAATTTCTTCCCCTTTCAAACCTTCAGGATAACCTTTTCCGTCAAGTCTTTCGGGGTGATATTTAACAATAGGAATTAAATCTCTTAACGCTTCATTAGGCGCAAGCACCTTTTCAGCACCAATTGTCGGGTGTTGTTTCATAATTTGCCATTCTTCGTCGTTGAGTTTACCCGGCTTCTTCAAAACGCTTTCAGGAATACCAATTTTGCCGACGTCGTGCAGCATTGCACCAATTTTAATTCTTTCGACTTCTGCTTCAGGAAGATTTATTGCACGAGCCAATGCTTCTGAATATCTTGAAACAGATGTTGAGTGACCTTTTGTATACGGGTCTTTTGCATCAATAGCGCCTGCCAGTGATGTAACCATCTCTATCAGGTGGTTGTGGTTAATAATTTCTTCCTGGTTAAATTTATGAACAAGTTCTTCTTCGAAGTTTATACCAATTTGGGCATGACGTTTTGCAAGAACTCCCGCAAAGGATTCCAATGCCATATCATCCCAGAAATTGAAATCTGAAGAACTTACGATTGCGGACATACCTTCTTTATAACCCTTTGCCTGAGATATAAACATTGCTTGTTCTGCCAGAATTAAGAGTTTTTCCTGATCTATTGTGCATTCCGGATATGTTGAAACTCCGACAGAAACCTTAATTGGCCCTACATCATCTACAAAACAGCATGACAGACAATATGTGATATATTCTGCCAGATATTTTGCGTCTTTGGTGTCTGTTTCCGGCATGATAACGGCAATTTCATCTCCGCCATATCGTCCTGCGGAATCGTTTGCCCTTATGTTTTGTTTAATTTTTTCAGCAATAGTCTTGATTACCTCATCACCTTTTGCGTGACCGAGTTCTCTGTTTATTTTGGAAATATTGTTTACATCAAACATAACAACAGACAAAGGAGTGTTGCTGTCTTTGGCTTTTGCAAGTTCTTTTGCCAACACTTCCTGGAATCCTCTGTGGTTGTACAGGGATGTCAGGTTGTCTGTATTTGCAAATTTATTGGTTTGTTCCTGAAGTTGCAGGTTGTGGATGTACATTCCCATGTAATTTGCGATAAATGTTGAAAGGTTTGTGTTGATATTAGCTGCACTCTGACCGATAATCATTATACCGATACATTTGTTTACCGATATCATAGGAACGATGACAGAACTTGTTTTAACAATATATGGAATATTCAGATAGTTTATATCATCTTTTGTAACTGTTTCTTTTGAGTTAAAACATTCTATAATAGGGTTGTATTCATCAGACATAAATACTTTTGAAGTATAAGTGTTGCCTGTTTTTGAGAATAATTTCAGATTAATACACTTTGATTTTTCGTGGAATAAACCGAAGCCGGCAAAATTCCATTGCAATTTGCCAATGAAAATATTAGTCAGTTTACCGAATAAATCAACCATGTTCTTGTTATTTGTAAAGGCATCTGACAAATCTGTCATTATCTCAAAATAATTGACGTTTCTTTTTATGGTGTTGGTTGTCGTGTTGTAGGTTTTATCCGCGTATGGCCGAGGTCTTGTTTTAGAAGTATTGAAGTTGTTAATTGTTTCTACAATACTGTCAAGACTGGTATCTTCCGTAATGGAAATAGGTTTTATCGTGTTTTCTAATTGATGTTTTGCTTCTTCAAGTTTTGGAGCTTTTGTTGTTGTGGCAGCTTTCTTCGGAACAGAAATCATCTTGATTGCATCAGCAGGAATTTTTGCCTTGCTGATGGGATTTGAATTTAAGGATTTTTTGTCCCTAGTTTTCGTTCTATTGGTACTTTTTTTGTCTAGTTTGTCCAAAAGGTCTACCTACAACTTTTCTGTTTTAAGTCATGTGATAAAAAATATTTGACGTTTTGTCTCATATTTTTTACATTATGATACAATTTTACCTCATTTGCATATTAATACAATACTGCAAACAGAGGGAATATCCCTGCATACACAAGAAACCGATATTCACACATCTACTACACTTATAGTATAAACTATCTGCTCCGATTTTTCTAGTGTTTTGAATGTAAATTTGAACAAAAAGAAGAAAGGGTCAAAATTAAAACTCTCTCAAACTCTTGTTTTTACTCATTGTTAATATATGTAACAAATTAACTAAAAACTCTAAAGTTTTAGAAAAAACGTTCCGATATAGAAAAAGTAATCAGAAATTTTAAGGAGTGTGTAAGATGTCTGAAAAGAAAATTATGAGTGAAGAAGATTTGATGATTGATTATGCAGAAATGACAAGTTTTGACTTTGGTTCATTATCTGATGAAGAGATGGCAACATTAAATAAAATCACAAACAGTGAATATGCAAAGAAACCATATCCGTTCAAGTACGGAAACTTCAAATTTGTTGATTTGTTCCGTTCATGGATGACCGAATAGATTATTCAACATTAAAAAATACGGATAAAAAGCAAGGAGTATAAAAACAACGGTGTAATAGCTGTTGATTCGGAGAATATGTGATGGATGACATGGAACTATTTGAACAGGGCTGTTTCCTTCCCGAATGGGTAACGGATGACAGAGAAGAAACAAAAGTATCGCAAGCATTTACAAGGCAGCATAAAGATTTGCCAACCCTGCTGAATGAACTTGATGAAATTAAAGAAAAAATTCAGGAAATTCAGGCAAGGCAGTGGATTCTTGCAAGAAAGATTTATTTTCATGACCACAATCTAGCTGAACAATAACGACTACCAGACTACACTACACATACATAATACAAATTTTCGCCATAGACAAGATAGTTTATGGCTTTTCGTTTGGTTATTAAGGCAGAAATTTTAGAAATTCGTGGGCTGTTTCTTCCGGAATCTGAGCGTACATAAGCGGCTCACACAAAACAATCTTTGTTGCACCACATTGAACAACATCAATGATATTATCCAAATCTATTTCTCCCGTGATAAATACCGGAATATCAATATTTTCGTTTATCCAGTCAATATCGTCAGGGCTGACGCTCTTGCGGGCTTTTCTTTTGCTTGTATACAAAGGGCCGAAAGTTATGTAATCAGCACCTTCATTGTAGGCCTTGATGACTTCCTCGGTATTTGTTGTGGTGACACCGATTATAGAGTGTTCGCCCAAAATCATTCTTGCATCGTGAACGCTGACACATCCGGGTTCCAGATGTACCCCGTCGGCTTCTGCAATCTGGGCAATATCACATCTGCTGTTTACAATGAAAGTGGCTCCGAATTCATCGCACAAAATCCTGATTTTCTTGGCAATCTCGGCAAGTACAGCATCCGGAAAGGTTGTTTCTTTCAGCTGAATAATATCGGCACCACCTTGGATAGCCGATGCAATAGCATCCAAAAACAGCTCGTTTGATACAAATTTGTCAGAATTTGTGACCAGACAAAGTTTTTTCTTTTCAAGCTTAAGCAGATTAAACTGTTCTTTAAATTTATCCCACATAACATGCAGATTATATTATAAACAATTATCTCAGGCAACGATTGAGGTTTTTATTTGGTTGTGACTTGATGTTAAAATTTGTTTGTTATAGACTAAAAACAGGATATTTTTAAGAGTGTAGGTCGGGCTTTTAGTCTGACAAATTAGATAAAAGAAGGAGAAAGTCAAAATGGCTGAAAGAAAATTAGTCGGAACAGACGAAATGTTCAGAAAAGCGCTTGCCGGCGGATATGCTATCGGTGCTTACAATGTTAACAACATGGAAATTTTACAGGGTATTGCAGAAGCTGCAGAAGAAACACAATCACCTATCATTTTACAGGTTTCTGCAGGTGCAAGAAAATATGCAAACCAAACATACCTTATCAAATTGGTTGAGGCAGCATTAGCTACAACAACAGTACCTATCGCTTTACACTTAGATCACGGTGCAGATTTTGAAATTTGTAAGGCATGTATTGACGGCGGATTTTCTTCAGTTATGATTGACGGTTCAAGATTCCCGTTTGAAGAAAACGTTAGAGTTACAAAACAGGTTGTTGAATATGCACACCAAAGAGGTGTTTCAGTTGAAGCTGAACTTGGTAAATTGGCAGGTGTTGAAGATGACGTTAATGTTTCTGACAAAGATGCTAAATACACCAACGTTAAAGAAGCTGTTGAATTCGTTAAACAAACAGGTTGTGATTCTTTGGCAATTGCTATCGGTACTTCACACGGTGCTTATAAATTCAAGGGTGAAGCAAAA
>JAEEGF012215258.1_pt1 | contig 24501 bp, 18 predicted proteins | sample 9134171 | NCBI WGS metagenome assembly JAEEGF01 (sample SAMN16246542, study PRJNA631951) | gut metagenome | biome: gut microbiome; feature: rumen; material: AP-attached | host: Bos | place: Iran: Karaj | collected 2018-10
ATGAGACGAACATTAAGAGACCGCAACCAGCATGTCATCGGCTACATCGACGTAGAGTTCAGCGGGCGCCAGTGCCTGCGCGACAGCAACAACCACGTGCTCGGCTACTACGAGCCCGGACGCGACCAGACCGTCGACTCCAACTACCACGTCATCGGCAACGGCAATCTGCTCACCACGCTCCTTTAACCTCCTAACCTCCCAAACTCCCAAACTCCTAAACTCCTTAAACCCATGGACACCATCGAAATCAACGACACCAACTACCAGTCGTACACCCGTCTCCCCATCGTGGCCTTCTCCTTTGCCCGCGGAAGTGCCATGGGCGAGCCCGGCGGCATCACCATCATCGATGCCCAGGGGCAGGACTACCACGCCAACTACCTTTACGGCCGTCCCCGCCCCATCACCACCGAGCACCTCTGCGCCGTCATCCCCGTTCTCCGCCGCCTCAACTTCAGCCTGCTCGCCTGTCAGTCGGGCGATGCCGAATGGGAGACCGTCGACCTCGGCTATGGCAACTACCTTGTGCTGAACAAATCCATCAGCGCCGCATTCCACAAGGCCGAAGCCGAAGCCCATTTCACTCAGTTGGGCCAGCTCTACCAGGCGTGGGAAAGCATCGTCTACAGACTGCTCGGGAAGTATAATGAATAATCATTCAGCCCGATGAAGATACTCCACACCAGCGACCTGCACATAGGCAAGCGGGTCAAAGAAATCAGCATGCTCGACGAACAGCGGTTCATTCTTAATCAGATTATTGGCACCGCCGAGACCGAGCAGCCCGACGCCATCATTCTTGCGGGCGACATCTACGACAAGAGCGTACCTTCAGCCGAGGCCGTCTCCCTCTTCGACGATTTCCTTGTCAGTCTGGCAAGGCTCGGCAAGTCCATATTCATTATCAGCGGCAACCACGACTCGCCCGAGCGCATCTCCTTCGCTTCGCGCATCATGCAGGCCAGCAAGATTTACCTCTCGCCAGTCTACGATGGAACCATCCGCCCCGTCATTCTCCCCGACGGAGAATCCGAGGTGGCCTTCTATCTGCTGCCGTTCATCAAGCCCTCGGTCGTGCTCCACTATGCCGATGAAGGAACCGACATAAAGACCTACAACGACGCCATGCGCTATGTCGTCAGCAAGATGGATATCGACCAGTCGCGCCGGAACATTCTGATTGCCCACCAGTACGTCACAGGCGCCGAGCGCACAGAGTCCGAGGACATGGTCATCGGCGGCCTCGACAATGTCGACGCTTCCGTCTTCGCCCCCTTCGACTATGTTGCCCTGGGCCATCTGCATCGTCCGCAATACTGTGGTCGCGAGACGATTCGCTACAGCGGTTCCCCCTTGAAGTATTCGTTCTCTGAGGTCTTCGACAAAAAGTCCGTCACCATCATCGAAATCAATGCCGGCCAGGCACCCGTCGTCACCGAGCATGCGCTGACGCCTCTCCACGAATGGTACGCCCTCCGCGGCACCTACGACGAACTCACGGCCCGCGACTACTACGACGGCAAAGGCTATCAGGATGCCTATGTCAGCATCACGCTCACCGACGAAGACGACATCCCCGACGGCATGCGCAAGCTGCGCACCATCTATCATCGTCTGATGGAATTGAGCTACGACAACAAGCGCACCCGTGCCGGTATGACCAACATCGGCAAACCCATGAATGTGAACGAGCTTAATCCCATAGAACTCTTCGGCGAACTCTTCGAGAAGCAGAACGCGCAACCCCTTACCGACAGACAGCGCCAATATGTAAACAGTCTTATCGACCAGGTTTTCAACAACAATTAATCACTCATCATGCGTCCACACAAACTCACCATATCAGCCTTCGGCCCCTATGCGGGCAAAACCGAGGTCGACTTCGACAAATTCGGCACGCAAGGACTGTTCCTCATCACCGGCGATACCGGAGCCGGCAAGACCACCATCTTCGATGCCATCACCTATGCCCTGTTCGGAGAGGCCAGCGGCAGCAGTCGCAGCGACAGCATGTTCCGCTCCACCTATGCCGATCCCGAAGTGCCCACCTTCGTCGAGCTTCAGTTCGAATATGGCGGCCGCCAATACCTGGTCAGGCGCTCTCCCCAGCAGGAACGGCCCAAGGCCCGTGGCACAGGCTTCACCACACAGAAGGCAGAGGCATCCCTGCAGATTGGCGACGAGCCGCCCATTACCGTTGTGAAGGACGTCAATGCCAGGCTCGTCGAGATACTTGGCGTCAACTTCTCTCAATACTCCCAGATAGCGATGATTGCCCAGGGACAGTTCCGCGAACTCCTGCTTGCCGAGACCAAGAAACGCGCCGAAATCTTCCGCAGCATTTTCAAGACATACGGATACCTCACCCTCCAGAAGAGACTTCAGGAAGACGCCAATGCGCTCTATGGCGAAGTTCAGGATATGCGCAAGAGTGCCTTGCAGTATGTCGCTGAAGCCGTCTGCCACGACAACAGCGAGCATGCTGCCCGCCTGCAGGCCGCCAAGGAAATGGTCAAGAATAGTGAAATCACCATCGCCCAAATCGTCGAACTCATCGGCACCATACTCACTGAGCAACAGCAGAACGAGAAAACGCTCGAAGCAGAGCAGTCGGTTCTCGACAACAAGATTAAGGCCATTCAGAAACTGCTCGATGCCGACAAGAACTATCAGGAGAACAAGAAGAAACACGACGAAGCCCTTTCCGTAAAAGAACGGCGCGAAAAGGAAGAGAAGCCCGCACTCGAAAAGAAACTCCAAGCGGCCAGGTCGCATCAGCCCGAAATCGAACAGCTGGCAAAAGAAATCCCGCAGATGGAGCAGCTCATGCCCAAATATGCCGACCTGTCACGGTGCATCTCCGACTTGCAGAATACCGAGAAGGCCCTCAAGGCAAACGGGGAAGAATCCGAGAAGACTGCCAAAAGCCACGAGTCGCTTAAAACAGACATCGCAGAGAAAGAAAAGGAACTGAAAACCATCAACGACCGGAAGCCAGGAGAACAGAAAGTCCTGGTCGAGGCTCGTATAAAAACCCTCAGCGAGGAAAACCAGAACATCAAAAACCTTCAGCGCGATATCGTTGCCTACAATAAAGCAGCTGATGGCCTGCCCGTACTTCAGAAAAAAGCCAAGGCGGCAGAAGAGAGCCGGGAGAAGGCTGCACGACAACACGAACAGATGCTGCATCTCTTCATTGCCGAGCAGGCAGGATACCTTGCCGAAGAACTGCACGACGGACAGCCCTGCCCCGTCTGCGGCTCCACCCATCATCCCCAGCCGGCGCAGAAGGCATCCGAAGCCCCCACCAAGGCAGCGTTGGATGCCGAAAAGAAGAACGTAGAGAAACTCCAGAAGCAAGCCGAAGAAGCCGCCAAACAGTATTCCAGCCAAGTCTCAGCCCTGCAGTCCACCCAGACAGCCCTGCAGTCAAGAATCAGCGCACTCCTTGGCGAATGCAAGTTCGGTGAGGCCGCCACGAAAATCAAGTCCCGGCAAGAGGAAATCAGCAACGAACTAAACGCCCTTAACAAGTCCCGCGAAGAGTCCGACAAGCTCATCAAACGGAAAAAGACGTTAGACGACCAGTTGCCTGCCGACAGAGAGAAACTCGAGCAACTCGCCCAAACCGCCAGCAAGCTCGAAATCGGAAAGACAAAGCTGACAACCGACGAGAAGAATCTCCAGGAAAAGAAAGCCAGCCTCAAGGCCGACCTCGCCTATCCCTCCGAGGCAGAGGCCAAAAGGGTACTCCTTGACAAGAAGAACAAGAAAGCCGAACTCGAAGCAGCTGTCACCACAGCCGAAAAGAATCTCAACGACTTTACCGAAGCCCTGGCAAGACTCAATGGTTCCATCGAAGAGCTAGCAAAGCTCACCCAGCAGAAGCCCGATGTCAACGTCGAAGAAGCTGTCCGGCAGAAAGAAACCTTAGAGACCGGGAAAAAAGAAAAGGAGAAACAGATAAAAACCCTCAACACCTACTCCACCATCAACCAGCGCATCATCCGCAACGTCAATGCCACCCTTGGCCAGTTGACGGTCCTTGAAGAAGAGTATCGCCTGAAGAAGTCGCTCTCCGATACCGCCAACGGCCAGCTCAGCGGCAAAGAGCGCATCAGTCTCGAGACATACGTACAGTCGGCCTATTTCGAGCGCATCATCCAGCGCGCCAACACACGCCTGATGATTATGTCCAACGGACAGTACGAGCTGCGCCGCCGCACCACCTACAGCGGCTCTGCCCAGACAGGCCTCGAACTCAATGCCCTCGACCATTACAACGGCACCGAGCGCGATGTGCGCTCACTCTCAGGCGGCGAGCAGTTCAAGGCGTCCCTGTCGCTTGCCCTTGGCCTCTCCGACGAGATACAAGAGTCGGCCGGCGGCATACAGCTCGACACTATGTTCGTCGACGAAGGTTTCGGCTCCCTCGACGAGAGTTCCCTTCAGCAGGCCCTCAAGGCCCTCAACCAGCTCACCGAGGGCAACCGTCTCATTGGCATCATCTCGCATGTGGCAGAGCTCAAGAAGATAGACCGCCAGATTATTGTCACCAAAGACAGCCACGACTACAGTCGCATCAGTTACGTTTACTGATTAATTGAAGTCATCGGCAACTATACCAAATACGAATGATTGAAAATCTGTTAAAATAGGAAACTATATGAATCAAGCAAAATTTTACGAATAACCAATGTTCTATTTCTTTCGCAAATTTAATGACTAAAAAAATGAAGAAAGCCGATATCAAAAAGATGATGATCCACCTTTTGAAAAAGGATCCAGACTTTTGTAACGATTGTTATACGGAATGGGAATACAATTGCAATCAGTATAAGGTTATTGCATTCGACGAAAAGGGTGAAATCAAAAAGATAAGGAAGAAAACCTATAATGAAATCTGTAAGGAAACGATAGAAGATGCTTTGGAGCGAATGCCGCCGGAAATCAGGAAGGGAAATGCAGAAGAAGTTGAGGACTTCCTGATTGACGGCTGGTTATTCTCTCTCTTTAATGAACATAATAATACCAACAATCGATAAATTACGAATAAACAAAGGGAACTATATACTTGTTGACTCTAAAAAGCAGGCTATATTCCAAACACCTCGATTGTGAGCCCATCCTCCTTTTCTTATTTCCCCTCCCTTTTGGAGGGGCTAGGGGTGGCCTTATACCTATAAATCCCTCCCCCACTTCCCTTCAGTTCCATACCTTTGCTATCAGAACATCATATCACATATGCAAACTGTTGTAAAGGTAGACGTTTCCACACCCTCCTACGCCTCGATGATCAAGGCAAGGCTCCTGAAGATCACAGGCAAGGTTGACCTCGATGTACTTCGGACCCTGAACCGTCATAAGTACACTTACATCGACATCTCAGAAGCCGAGTTCGGCATAGAGGAAATAGGCACCCGCATGAACCACGACAGCCTTTACAAGGTCGAAGTTCTCCGCAGGTTCCTCTCCCACATCAAAGCCGACACCATCCTCTTGCCCGACGATGTCCAGCGCCGCCACATCAATTCCGCCAAGCGCAACAAGCACATCAACGAGCTCTGGGTAACCAGCCACTGCCATCTCTTCGCCTACGAAAACGGAATGCTGATGAACAAGAAGAAAACCATAGTAATGTTTAAAACCCCACAATGATGAAAGAAAAAGAAAACACACCCAAGCGAGCAACAGCCCAACTGGCTGCAGAGTACATTACCGACCCCGCCACCTGTTTCTTCAAAGCCACCTGGGGCAACGAAGGCGAGCACGCTGGCTTAGCCACCCCCTACGGACTGGTTGTGAAACCTCTTGATTTATTCATATAGCTCCAGCCTATTATGATGGACCATTCATATATCTTTGCAAACAGATAAAACTATTGCATATGACAAACGACAAACAGACCGTTCATTTCGATATGTATTATAATCAAGGCTATACCTGCACAGGCTGTGCCATGATTGCCGACCTCCCCATTGATATTGAGTTTACGAATGATGAGATTGCAACGATGCGCCAACTCGTCAGCAAGGTCGATGAAGTTGATTATAGCGAAGGCATCATGCCAGTGCTGAAAGACCAAGCCCCAGAACTCCACCACCGCATCGATGACGTCGCCCGTTCAAAGATTTTCGACTTCCTCGTTGAAGACGGCATCCTTCAGGGCTACATAGAGTTTGATGAAGACGAGCTCCGTCGCAACTTCGAGAACGATATGGAGGATGGCACTTTCGAATTCATTGCCAGCGAATATTTTGATGAAGGCGAACAACCTGACGAAGAGTCGTTGAAAGTGGAAGCATACCGCATCTGGTACGAAAGGGAGATGTCTGGCATCAACAATGATGATCTTGACAGGATTCGCTCACGCTATTCCGTCGACGACCAAGTCACAATGGAAGACGACCCCGACTACACGGTCGACATCCCCGTCGATTTCCTTCCTGATGAGTAACCTGCAAACCACAACTATTTTGGAAATATGAGGGGAAATGCCTATCTTTGTAGCAACTTATACTATAATTAAATAACGAATTGTTATGAATAAATATCAGAGAATCAATTATGAGGTGATGACTGATACCAAGAAGCTGTATACCGAAAATGTAGAATTGAAAAAGTCTATATGCGACTCAATTAGTCGTCAATTCATGGTATCCCATGATGTGGAGATTCCACTTCCTGCCATTACTAAACACGAAACGAACTATATAACTTCTGGCAAGCGTTCGTTCGAGGCAGCTAAAGGTTATACCGGTAAGAAAGTGGCAGTTCTTAATTTTGCGAACAACCACTCGATAGGTGGTGCCCCCTATATTGCAGGAGCTCAAGAGGAGTCCCTTTGCCGATGTTCTACATTGTTGCCCTGTCTGGAAGCCATGAGAGAATCTTATTATCTCAAGCACCGTAATGATTTTTCCGAAGGTCTCATTGATGACATGGGAAACGACGACCTCATATATACCCCTGATGTTGTTGTATTCAAGAAAGATGAGCGTACAGACCCAATCTGTCCACAGATGTTGCCTCATGAAGAATGGTATAAGGTTGATGTCATCACATGTGCAGCTCCAGATTTTCGAAGAGTATCATATCTCCCAGATAACTATGAAGCTCTGATAACTTCCCGTATCAAGAAGATTCTTGATGTAGCCTGTAAGGAGAAGGTTGAGGTGTTGATTCTGGGGGCTTGGGGATGCGGTGCTTTCAAGAATCCATCAGAAATTGTGGCTAAGGTTTTCCATACCCTGTTGCCAAGTTACGACTTTGAGACTGTAGAATTCGCTCTTGCATCCCGTGACGATGTTAGTAATTCTGTATTTGCAATGAAATAACTACAGAATGGAATAATGAGTAATCAGAATTATCTTGAAATTGTAGTTCCAATTCGTTTAAATACCAAATGGCACAAGAGTTTGGTTCAGGAACTGTCTGCTGTTCAGACTAAAATAGAATGGCAAAGGGAAGGGACTCATCATCAGACACTTGTCTTTATCAAAGACGGGAGCCTGGTTAATCAATTAAAAAGCAAATTTAGTCAAATACAAATTAATCCAATAACTCTCACTATTGACAAGCTGGAAGCCTTTACCACAGGAGCTGGCGACAAGCATGTCGTCTGTCTCACATCTTCTGAGCCTCCTGCCGGATTACTGGATCTGGCAGATAAAGCTAGAAAGCTTGCTGATAGTTTGGGAGCGAACTACGATAAACGCCCATTTAAACTTCATATCACTCTTTGCAAGATACCCTCTGGTGCAGTAAGTTTGGAAAAAGTAAAATCTATTTTGGCCAAAATCCAGTTACCCATATTCGATTGTCATTTAAGTGAAATCCAATACAGGTATAGGGGAGGGTATAGGGGAAGAGTACTAATATGGAAATCGTAAAGTTTACCCTTTAAAAGGGCAGATCGTCTGAAGCGCTGTCAGCGGCAGCGGAGTGCCCTTCAGCGTTTTCATCTATATCATTCGAGTCTTCCGACGATTCATCATCTAGTTCTTCCATATAATAGTAACTATATGGATCATCGAATAGATCCAATGTTTCCAAATCCAAAAAGAGATAGCGAGAATTAAAATCACGCTCTGGGTCCGTGAAATCAGGAAAGTACTCCTTCACCTCATCATACTCTAGCGGCATGTCTTCCTATTCTGCAGTTATGGAAATCACCTTCACTATCGCGATTTCCTCATCAATATGAATTATAACAGTCTCGACAGGGAAACTGTATGTCTCATCACCGAAATCATGACTAAAATGATCTCCCAGTTTCAAACCTTCTTCCATAGATTCAATTATTTTTATTATCGTTCTACTGTAATTTGGTATATTCCATTGCCTCTTTGGCTCTTTCCTGACACCAGACGTAGGAATCATCCTTCGGCTCCATCTTTCCCAGATAGCATTGTATTCTTCCGGTGTTAGCGTCGCTGGGATGGGCGATACCTACAACCTTACCCTGATTCTTCCTACTGCCTGGAGTTTCTTCAACACATCATACACCCCAGGGCCACAAGCCACATACGGCACGTCGTTCTCGTAGCTACCGCAGTTCTTCACAAATCCCTCCTCCAACATCCTTGTCAGTTTCTCCGACTTCGCTATCTTCTTCACATCCTTGAATATCAACTTGCTGCCATCTTTCTTCAGCCCATAGGTAGCCTCCTTCAGCAGATAAATACAAAAATAAAATTTCCCTCCCCTTTTATTTGTTGTTTCTGCCGTTTTTTTATATTTTTGCATCGAATAACTAAAAACCATAATACAATGAAGATCAATATTCATCCCTGTCGCAATCTTCAGGATACACCTGAAGACGTTGCTACCAACAGATTAAAAGATCTATTGTTATCATCTATTTCCGAAGATATTTGTGGACAAATCTATATTGCGCCAAAGATTATGATAAAAATACGCTGCTTTTAACAATGAATGTTTATGGGGGTTGTAAACAACTGTTTTTCAACCCTTTCTGCAAACATGATTCATTTGTTATATAGACATAAAAAATGAAATAATATGAGTATCAAATATCAAATTATAAATTGTGGGAAACGAAACTCTATAGAAGAACAGGCCGCCCAACGATTGATTTCCAATTTGAAAGAGTATTTTGCTAATAGTAAAGTCAGTGGTGACATAGTTGTTATCACTAATATAATGTTATATGGCGGAGCAAGAAATGAAATAGATATCATCCTAATGGGTAAGCTGGACGGTTTTGAATTACAGATTAACTCTAAATATAAGACAAAAAATGTTGCAGAACCATTTGATGCCAAGTTGGTTAAAACGAAAGTGAAAGACTTTTGTTTTATACTTGAACATAAAAGGCAAACTATGGATACCTATGCAAATGGAAAGCAAGGCGTAGTTTTCGACCCTCTAAAAGGTGTTATGGTTTATTACCATTCCACCCAAACAACAGAGAATGCTTCTACACAGGCTAAAACCCAGTCAGATGTGTTACATAGCACCATAGAGAAAAAATTAGGTGTGACTCCATTTGTCGTTCCTTTGATTTGGTTGCAAAATATACCACAAAAACCATCCCTTCAAGGCAATAATATCCCCCCAAATGTTTTATACGGCAATTTCACTGTTCCTCAATTGTTTGAAGCCGCGTGCTCCTATAATTCAAAGTACATACCATTTTGCTTAGGTAAAGAAAAATATGTTCTTTCCTGCCAAAAGGATATGGATGTCAACCCAATAGGAGAGTTAATAAAGACCATTTCTCAAAAGCCTATAGTTAAGGGAGAAATGACACGAAAGAGACTCGAGATGATAACAAATGATGTTCTGAATGTCAAGTTGAGCGACCTCCACTACGAAAAAGGTCTTCTTCTATTTGATGGGAAAGCAGGCACGGGTAAAACCTCTGCCCTTTTACGTATAGCTCATTTGCTTAAAGAAGAATACAATGTTCGTTGTATGATTTTGACATATAACAGGGCTCTTGTTGGTGATATGTGCAGAACATTTGCTTTCCTTGGTGAAGAATACACGCCAGATGGAGAAATGGTCGATGTTAACACTATGCAGCATTTTTTCATCACTATAATGGATGCATGTGGTATTGAAAAGCCAAAGTATGGAAAGAATTATCTCAAAGAATATAGCAATGGACTTAAAGCCTTAAACGAATTTATTGATTCAGAAATATTAGACAAAACCGAAATAGACAAAATCAAGAGAGAAAAGTGTAACTTGTCGTGGGATTATGTACTGGTGGATGAAGGGCAAGATTGGAGTGATGAAGAAAAGTCTATCCTTCTGAAATTTTATGCTGATGGTCATTTGATAGTAGCTGACGGAAAAGATCAGATTGTTATTCCTGGCGGGAAAAAGCAAAACTGGACATTGGGTTTGTCTAAAGATAAGTACGACAAGACATCATATAAAAATGGTTTGAGGCAGCTTTCCGTGTTGAACGACTTCTGCAATGCTTTTGCCGAAGTACGTGACTACGATTGGAAAGTAGGTAAGAATCCAAACAAAAAGGCTTTGGGCGGACATGTGGCAATATTCTCTACAAAAGACTTCGTAGATGATTTCTCACGCAATATTCTTGGTTATTACAATAGTTTGGGAAAGGGAAACGAAGCATATGACCTGATGTTGTTGGTTCCATATCAACAAACAAAAAAAGACAGCAAGGGGAACGTGTTCCTCAATACAGGATTAAAAGAAGGAATCGAAGATGCTGGAATGAAGCTCTTTGATGGAACTAACGATCGAGAAAGAAGCGATTATCCCATTGACCAAATGCGTGTTTTTCAGTACGAATCATGTAGAGGTTTGGAGGCATGGACAACAATATGTCTTGATTTTGATGTCTTCTTGAACAATAAAGAAAGTCAGTATGTTGACCGCCCAAATCCAATGGTAATAAATACTTACGAACAACGCAAACGTAATTTTGTTAATGCTTGGGCAATGATGCCAATCACTCGCCCCGTACATACTCTTGTCATAACAGTAAATGACACCAATAGTCAGTTAGCTCGTGACCTAAGGAATTTGGCAAGCAAATTTGAAGATATAGAATGTTACATCTAAAGGTAAGCATTATGAACTACCGACAATGGAACGATAGACTAATCGAATATTTTTTTGGCGAGAAAGACCCGTCAAAGCAGATAATCCTTTATATGACGAAAGAGAAACTCATCTCACTCTATGATGATGACACTCTGTCTGACGAAGAGAAATGGAATGATTTTGTCAATGCTGTCAATAGAACAGAATACCCATATTCTGGCGCAGAGTCCTTCCGTTTTGGGCCTCAAGCTAGAACTTTGAGTGCAAAAATGAATAGTTTCTTACATATAACAAAAGGTCTAGGACAACAAGATGATCCATACTATCTCACTTTTCTTGTTTTGCTGATTATGGCTAAGGCCGAGACAGAAGCGACTTCGGACAAGGCCTATTATGAAGTTATAGCAAACTTTTTCTGTAATAACAATCTTTGGGGTATCCCTGATTGGAATGAGGCTAAAAATGTTTTATGTTTCTTATGCGGCATAAACGATAAGAATCAGAATTTCTGGTCTTCATTATCTTCTTGGTGTATCAAAAATGAATTGGGACTGCTCAATCCGGATCATATTGGACGAAATCAATTTGTTGGAACTATCAAGCGACATTGTCCGCTTTCGAAAAATAAGATAGAAAACCTTCCTCGTTTTTTTGTAGAAACGAACATGACCAAGGACGGAGAATACAGTCCAGAAGAAGTAAGAAGAAAGATTCTTGCAAATAAAAAGTATTTTAATAAATTTTTCATTGACCATATAAATAATGAAGACACCTGGCACTCTATGGTTGAGGTAGTTCTCAACAAGTTTAACAGTGAGTGGGAGTATGAAGTTGCAGATATAGAAAAGAACTCTTCAAGCAAACATTATACGACAATACCTCTTCATCTTTGTGTGTCCGTAACAGGAAACACTTTTGATGTTCATTTCAGAGTCCATGCTAGCCAAGATGTTTACCAAGACACAACACTTTACTATAGTGGCAAAAGAGACGAAGAAGGTGTAGATGTAGAACATGAACGAGATGGCTGGTCACGTCCCATTCCTTATGGTACGCCTAGAAAAAAAGCAGACAGAAGTAATTCAAAACGTTTCGCTTTCAGAGAGCAGCATTTTTATGTCCTTCACCAGAATTATTTGATTAATGAGTTCACATCTAGGAGTGAACCTATTTATGATGGTGACAAATTATTGATTCTAGTACCTCCCGGCTGTGAACCAAGCCAGAAATTTGACCAAAGAATTAATCTCACAAATGATTCTGGATTCAACCTTTATGGGTATACTTTCAATTCAAAAGATGGAATTATCATAGAAAATGCCACTGGAAGAGAAAGAGAGAGCGATATAAAACTTGAAGGAGGCCTTTTCTTAAACAAAGGACAAAAAATCTACTTCTCTATGGCTTTGCCAAAGGTCGTCTCAAAGAATCTAAATGAGAAGTCCCCATTACTTCTTTGTAAGGAGAATGGAGAAGAATTTATATTAGAACCTCATGTGATAGGAGAGCCTTATGCACCTCAACTAGAATGGGATATCCCTAATAAGCAAGGAAACTTTAGACTTTGTAATGAAATGCGGAATAAAGAATATGCCAGATTCTCAATAAGCAATGATAACATTATCGATTTTGATGCTTCTGAATACCAAATTCACATCAATCGTTTCGGTAAGGTAATCAAAAAAACTGAAGAGAGGCCTGATGATGTATTTTTCTCGAGCAACAGCAGAGGAGATATGTTCAATCTTAATAATGATTTGCTTCGAAACCTCGAGAGTGAATCCAATAGGGTATGCCCAAAAAGCTATAATGAGCAACGCTTGAATCCCAGTGTTCCAGAATATCATCCAGCTATTGGAGATAAATTGATTGATTGGTTGTTTAACCGAGGGAGGTGCACTAAAGCAGAATTCGCAGAGGCTTTCTACTTTTTCCAAGATCAGTATTGCCTTGAAGATAGTGTAAGCTACAAAGACTTTACAAACAACATTAAGACCGTCCTGCATATTCTCAAAGACGCATGTTTCATAGAAGATGTTGATGGGAACTATATTGTTCCATGTCGCCCTCGTTTTATTCCGCTTCCAATTCATCCTTCAAAAGGAACACGAAATTTTGCGAAATTAATTGGATGCCGAAGCATCAGCATAGTCAATAAATTAAAAGAACTATGTGATGAATACCCCGAACGATTGTCCTTCCAATATAACAAGACAGAAGATAATTATCTGAAATTCATGCTTTCGCCATCAGTGGTTTATGTCGAATTACGGGGTAATAACAATATGGACGAGTTGTATGGATTCAACATTCTGAAAGATACGGTATGTCCAAGTCTTGGTATCACGAACGGAATTGATTTCAAATTTTCCGAAAAAATGAAGAGATTCATTCCTGATATCAAAGAATTGGGTACAGGTATATGGAAACCAGTTAGCGATGGCAGGTATGAAGATTATGTATTCGACATATATGACGCAGTTCAAAAAGTGTATGAGAAAGACAATAATACACCATACAAGATTTCAGAACTTGTTAATTACAAGAAAGAGCAAAACATTTCATTAATAAAGACAAACAAAGGCTACCATCATATTTTTATCTTGCTAGACAAGGATAAGCAAGAATATAAAGAAATAGCCGATGAAAGCCTCGGCAAACTTTATGTTATCCACGAATATTTATCCAATGAAGTCAAAGCAGGAAGAGCTGTGAATGCTATTTCTGATTTAGAGAGAGAAATATGGAAGAACGAATGTATTGCGCAAACAAAGGAGCAGAATAATCTTTCTGAGATATGCGTGATGAAGCGGACAAGTCTACCTTTGTTGCTCTACAGATATTTAAACATCGTTTCGTTTGAAAGTCCATATAGATGCGAAACCAAATATAGAAAGAGTTGCATCTTTTCAATTACTAACGCCCCATGCTTGGGAAGTAATTGCCCTCATAAGTATTATCTTTACAACACAGATAACACAAAGATAGATATGCTGTTTATTAAACACATATTTCCCTGGAAATATAAATTTAATCCTAAACAATATGAAAAATCCTATTGAAGCATCAGAAAGAATCAGAGACAACTATATTAAATATATAGAGTCCGCCTTTCACATAGCCGAGCCCAAAACAGCAAAAGAGCGCTATGATTTATTAAGAAAAGATGGTTCGTTAAGCCGTATTCCTTACATAGAGGCTTTGCCGGAATATGAACCATTCAAAAGTATAGCGACAGGTCAACCTGTTGATTTCTGTAATGTCACAAAGCAAGATTTGGGACTTGATGACAATGACATTTCTGACACAGCGTTTACGTATTTTAGAGAATTATCTTCTAAAGGCCTATTGGATGGTGGTCAATACCCATTATACACCCATCAGGCAGAAATGCTTGTTGCGGCACTAAAGGGAAAGAACTGTGTAGTCACTTCTGGTACTGGTTCTGGAAAAACAGAGTCATTCCTGTTACCATTATTTGCACAGATTGCTAAAGAAATGGAGGACTGGGGTGCTAATGATAGTTTGTCAAGACCATCATGGATTAATAGTATTCCGACTCTCAGAACTAAAAAGCAAATGGTAACTGCACCTAATTGGCAATTAAACGAACAATATCGCCAGCGCAATGCTAATTCTGAGCAGAATCATACGCCAGGCGTGAGAGCATTGGTTCTATATCCCATGAACGCATTGGTTGAAGATCAGATTCGCCGTCTACGCATAGCTTTAGACTATAAAGATGTTCTGCCGACATTTAGCAATATGGGTAAATATATCTATTTCGGCAGATATAGTGGTGCAGCGCCAGTGGCAGGCAAACTTTATGATGAAACCAAAGAAGGCAACAAAAAGTATTTGAAGATAGACCGTCTATATCAAGAACTTAAAGAAATTGACAAGAACTACACTGATGTTAAATCTTTTGTTGATAACACTCTGCCGAAACAAGAAGAATTCAAAGCACTCAAACCGAAGAAACAAAAAGAACTGATTAGGGACCATCTGACATTCTTTCCCAGAATTGGAGGCACTGAAATGTATGACCGCCAAGACATGCAGGTAACACCTCCCGACATCCTAATCACCAACTTTTCCATGCTTAGCATCATGCTGATGCGCCAAGTCGATGGAGAGATTTTAGACAAGACAAGGGCATGGCTGAATGCAGATGACAAAGTTACTCAACAGGAAAAGGATAAAGCTAAGATAAATCGTGTTTTTCATTTAATCATTGATGAGTTGCATTTATATCGCGGCACATCTGGTACAGAAGTTTCTTACCTGATTCGCCTTCTTCTTGATCGCCTAGGATTGTATGTAGGACACCCTCAGTTGAGGATTCTCGCATCAAGTGCGTCGCTTGAACATAATGCGGACAGCGAGAATTATTTGAAAGACTTCTTTAAGACAACCGATGACACCAATAAAATCAATATCATCGGCGAAACAAAGATTCCTATTCCTGAAGTACAGACAGAAAGCAAACTAGAAGTTAGTCATTTCATCCAAATCAAAGAGGCTTATGACGAATGCCAAGAAAACGAAGCTGGAGCGGACACTTTTAAAGGCAAATGCGGCTCTATTGCTGATGCCATGATTTCTCATTACAGCATTAACATTCAATATACAGAAGAATATGAAGGTATAGATAAATTGATTGCCGTTTGCTCTGCACCAGAACTTGAACTCAAGAGCAGGCTTTATGCTGCATTCGATGTTTCTCACAACGGCAAGTATCGTGCCATTTCCGCTTATGGACCAAAAGATATTGACTATGGCAATGATTCCATGGGAGTGGCACTCTTTGGCGACAATCATACAGAAGAGGAATTAGCGAACGCCATTGATGGCTTGATGATAGTACGCTCGTATATGTTTGAAGGACCAAAGAAATACAAAAATGCTTTGCCACGATTCCGCAATCATATTTTCTTCCGAAATATAGAAGGTCTTTGGGCATCGTTAGATAAGGATGAAGTTGAAACTCAATATGCTTCTATAGATCGCATCATCGGTAAGATGTATACCAAGCCAAGAGATGTTTCAGAGAACGGAAATAGAGTGCTTGAGGTGCTATATTGTGAACATTGCGGCAGTTTGTTCTTAGGTGGCTATCGGTCAGAGCTAGCAGATTCAAACCCAGCCTTAGCTGGTTTTGCAAATTCTCCTATTATTGGGTGGGAGATGTTGCCCAATTCTCCGAAATTGGAAAAGATTCCCAATGGTCGTATTTCCCAACGGCCCGAAGACCGTTCTTATGCAGATTTTGCCATATTCTGGCCACAAGGCAATCAAGAATTTGTGAAGCATTCCGATAATAGCGGTAATATCAAGAATATGGATGATGGGTGGTTTCATCAACCTAAACTCGATGCATCTTTGGTAAACAACAACAATCTTTTAGCACGATGGGAACCCGCATATCTTGACAAAGATTCAGGTTGTGTTTATTTTGACAGTAATAATGCAAATATTCCAAATAGTGCTATCAAAGGTTTACTTTTTGTTTGTAGAAATAATAGAAATGGTAATCTGCAAGACGACTGTGCATCACAACAAATTGGCCAGGAGATAAAATGTTTACCCTGTACATGCCCTGCATGTGGAACCAACCGCGAACCTTGGGGTGATGAATCAAATGCCAAACACAAGAAAAGAACTTCCCCCATCCGTGGATTCCATACAGGTTTCCAAAGAAGTACCCAGATATTAACCGATGAGTTGGCTTCACAATTTACTACCTCTACGAAGCAGGATAAAGTGGTAGCATTCTCCGACAGTCGTGAGGCAGCCGCCCAATTATCTTATAGCATAGAATACAATCATTACAGAAATCTGTTGTTAGACTTCGTTGCCAAGAGACTGAGCAACATCGCAAAAGAGAGTTTACATAAAAAGCAGATCCTTGACGAAATCGAGCAGGGCAATAATCCAAACTCTTATACAGACGCAGATGACTTAGCGTTAGCTACACAAATCTGTCAATTAAGGACTTTGATTAATGCAGGATATGATAATCCCATTATCCCAGGTGCTCCTAAACCTAGTGAAATTATTGCTAACATTAGGAAAGCACCTACCTATATGAGTATTGCATCTCTTGTTAATGATCAAGGCGGCCTATTGCCTCCACTATTCCAAGATTTTATCAAACTAGGTATTAATCCCGCTGGGTATACTGGCTTAGATAAGATTTTTGGAGAAGGGGTTTCATGGGCAGATGCTTTCGATTTTGAAAATATGCAATGGAGACTCCAGGATATAGGAAGTCGAGATGCTGTTCGCAATAGAGTCTTGTATGAAATATCTCGACTCTTTACAGGTCGTTTTTACTATTCGTTAGAGTCAGCGGGTCTAGGATATATATGTGTTGATTCAGAAAGTGCTTTAAGTCACATTTCACAGAATTGGAACTATTTGCAAACAATCCCTGATTATGAAATGTTGGACATTGTCAACGGCTGTATCAGAATATGGATGCATCTTTTCTACTTCAATAAAAAGAAGGATATTATAGATAATGAAGACGATGAAAGAAGAAAATCCAAATACGAATTCGACCAAGCAAATAAATGGCCAGCAAAAGTCAGAAGATGGATAGGCAATATTGAAATAGAGAAGGGCATCCCTGCAGATAGCCTTTTAGGGTTTATTTTCGATTTGCTAAATAATCATTTGAAGGTAATAGATGCTAAATTTGGTCTAAAATTTGAGAAATTGTGTATCCAATATGTGGATGGGGATGCTCCTGTATATTGGAATGAAAAAATCAAGCTACCTCATCTCCATCCTTGTGGTGGTATCTGCACGGTCGCTGGTCTTTCAATGGTATTACAATCACCGAAGGATCCTGATAAAGGAAAAATCAAGATGGAACGTGCTAAGAAAGACAGCAGCCCCATTACGGCGAAGGATCTTTGGAAAGAGAACTATTTGGCCTACAAAGTTGTCGGTGATAAGCGAGACCAACTTCGACTTCATTGTGAGGAAATGACTGGACAGACAGACGACCAGTTTGAACGCCAACGGGAATTCCGAGATATTATATTGGAAGACCCAAATCGCAGTTTTGAAGCCGATAAGAAAGTACGACCTATAGATTTGCTCAGCGTGACAACAACCCTTGAAGTAGGTGTAGATATCGGTTCCTTGCAGACGGTAATGCTTGCCGATATGCCACCTCAACGTTTTAACTATCAGCAGCGTGTAGGACGAGCAGGTAGACGCGAACAACCATTCTCGTTTGTTATGACCTACTGTAAGAGCCTGAGTCATGACGAATACTACTTCATGCATCCTATGAAGATGACAGGAGATCCATGTCCAACTCCTTTCCTCTCCATGGGTGACGAAAACGAAGAAATCGCACGCCGAATTATTGCCAAGGAGGTGCTTTGCGAGGCTTTTGCCGAAATACGCGACAAGAATGTTATTCGTTCTTTTGTAGAAGTGAAAGGCCCTAACAACACGCTCATACAAAAACAAACCAAAACCGACTATAATATTCTGGGTTCTTTGGATGTCAATGGCGAGTTCGGAAGTTTATTTTTTGAAAATTCACAACTGGGTGCAAATAATGCAAATTTATGGGACGCTGCTTATAAGCAAGCAGTTCTGGATTGGATTAGGACTAACCCAAACCGCATTACCACGATAGTGAAAACCGTGCTTGATTCTTCAATGTCAGTCACTAGGGATAGTATTCTAAAAACGTGGCTAAGCATTGATACAAATGGTGAGTGCCCATTTGTTAATGAGGTTGATAAAATACTGCATGATAACCAAATAGGCACGACCCTTATTGCTTCAAAACTTGCCGAAGGAGGACTCCTTCCTCTCTATGGAATGCCAACGTCAACAAGGAATTTGTTCTTGGAGGAAGACACTCTTTATGATTACGGAACCAGCAAGAATGCTTCTACTATTGACCGAGACGCCGATTTGGCTATCTATGAGTTCGCACCAACAAGCCGTAAGACAAAAGACAAGAAAACATACATATCAAAAGGATTCGCACCAGCGTTGGGAACAATAGAACCATTTAAAACTTATTATATTTGGACTTGCCCACATTGTATGAGAGTTATAGCCAGTGATAACAACTCTCAGGTAGCAAACTACAACAATGGGCATTGCGATTGTGGCGAGGCTATTGATACTAATAATATTATTACAGGTGCAATGCCATATAATTACATTACAGATTTCAAAGCTCACGATATTCAAGATGAATATGTTCAGATGGTTTCCAGGTCACAAGCTGTTTGTGAATCTGCAGGTTCTAATCAAAAAGGGAAGCCTGTAGCAAATGCATCTTTATCTTTGGCTGAAAAAAATAGAATTTGGCATATCAATGATAATAATGGAAATCGTTATCATGGTCTCTATCATTCGTACACAGATCCTGCAAATCCAAGAAATATAGTGAATTGCTGGATTGCCGACAACAATTCCACTCCCGCTATTGCCATTGTAAATGGGAAGACCACAAATGTGGTTAGTATCACCCCTGCCGGTAAATCTCCATACTTAAATTTGGATTTCTTTGACGGAAACTATCAATTGCGAGATGGCATCAAGGCAGCTTATTTCTCTGCAGCTTTCATCATACAAAGAACTTTGGCATCCGAACTGGATATCGACCCTGAGGAGATTGAGATCAATCAGATTCAAATGACTGACGAGAAGGGCTTCAATGCAGGAAAGATAATGATGAGTGATACATTACCAAATGGCTCTGGATTCGTAAAGTATCTTCATGATAAACTCATGAATGATATTATAAACGATGTTAAGGAAACAAGCAAGAGGAATCCTCATATTCGTCTGCAGTTTATCAAAGATTTGGTAAATGAGGAGCATATCAAGAATTGCATATCGGCATGCTATAATTGTTTACGAGTATATCGCAATATGATGTATCACCCCATCTTGGATTGGCGGTTAGGTATGTCTCTGCTAAGAATTATGGTAAATAAGACATATAATTGTGGAACCGATGGGGTATTCAACCTAGATCCAGAACTGAAGTATCCGGATTTAAGTAATTCTGGATATCTTGTGGATTGGCGTGAACATGCGCATCAATTATTGGATAGTTTCGTTAATAATTATCTTGACACTAGCTATAGAGTCTCTAATACTGACAATAATGGGAATGGTCTTTGGTATATTGAGCATGGTAACACATGTATTGTAGCTATACATCCATTGTGGGACATGTCTAATCCAAGTCAATGGATTAAGAATCAACTTGCTAATCTCCGAAACATTAAGTTTATAGATACGTTCAACCTAGAGCGTCGCCAAGGATGGTGCAAAAGGAAACTTGTGAGTAACTAAAGAAAGTATTCAGTATGAATATACAGTAGGCGAGCAACCATTCGGCTGCTCGCTTTGATTTTCCCTCCCAAATTGGAATTTGTATTTGATTATTTAAAGATCCTTCCTAACAACGTATCTTTATACCAATATCTTGTTAATGAAATGGGAGCGTATTCGGGCAAGCTTTCAAGGTACTCCAATTCAAACACCAGCCTCGGCTCTTCATCCTTCGATTTCGGGTGTATTTCGGCTTTGCTTCCAATTCGGGCAACCCTAATCAGATAGAGGTCGCGCACACCTTTCTCTTTGATGTAGGGCATGAAGTAATACAGCTTGTTGATGGCAACGGTTGAAGGGAACGTCTTAGTCTTGCCGGTATAGTAAATCTTGGTAGGCTCTTCTTTCAGGAAATACTCTTCGTTGTCCTTCTTCACCAATCCTATCAGTAAGTGCCTGGCGGGGTCGAGCGTGTATTGCTTCTTGGGGCGGTTTACCACAAGCGTTTTGTTTTCCTCTTCGGCAAACAATCCCAAATCAAGCATAGGCTTTGAATCTCGGTTAGTAAAGATAGGGCGTGATGAATATGGGGCTTCATCATAGATGAACTGATAGAGGCTCTTTCCTATCTGCTCCACAATGCCACAAACGAGCGCATTGCCCATCAGAAAGGCACGTCTACCATCAGACACCTCGGGGTGAAGTGTATGGTTGTCGGGGAACATATTCATACGTTCCAATTCAATAGGCAGCAGCCGACGATAGCGACCTGACTTTGTCTTAACTACATGTTTGAAACGCGATGGGGCAGCACCTCCTTCACCTGTTATGATTGTACGCGAAGGCTGGTCGAGATAGTCAGGAAAAGTCATACCGCCTTCCGAGAAGGTATATTTGTATCCCTCTTTCGATACTCGTTCTATCTTCTTTGCACCCTTTTCATATTCCCATTTTGGCAGTTCTTCCTTAGAAATAAAGAAATCTTCGGGCACAAGGTTTTCATCAACAAGATTACCGCCCAATGTCTGACGTGGCCCATCATAGACGGCATCTGCATCAACTGAATAGACATGGCGGTCCATCATCATTCCTGCATTACCAAATGGACTAACTTTCTTGCCTTTGTTGAAAGAGTCGGAAACTTCCTTGATAGAGCCTTCGATGTTGAAATCGGAAACAGTTCCCGCCTTAGGTCTGAATTCAAACGCCTTAGCCATCACGCCATCGAACTCAACCCAATCCTCCATCCGTTCTATCTTCTTAGCGACAACGGAATCCTTCAGATATCCCACGATGTACGTTCGGCGTCGGCGTTGGGGCATACCATAGTCGGCTGCATTGATGATTCTCCATTCCACTATATAGCCAAGGTCGGCCAACGAAGCAAGAATAATCGCAAAGTCGCGCCCTCTCTGAGTGGCTGGCGAATTAAGCAGGCGGTCTACATTCTCAAAGAAAATGTATTGAGGCCGTTTGTCGCCTTTCTCGTTGAGAATACGATATATCTGCCACCAGAGCACACCCTTCTTACCTTCAATACCGCCCGACTTGCTTAGCGTAGCAGCCACCGAATAGTCCTGGCACGGGAAACCGCCAACCAGCAAGTCGTGGTCGGGAATTTCATTAGTCGCTACAAGATTGATGTCCCTATTGCTGTGACCTTTCCTGCCAAAGCGGGCTTGATAAACAAGTGATGCGTCTTGATGCTGTGTCGAAGGTTCCCACTGGTTGTTCCAGATAGTTTCGTAGGCTTCCGACGCACCCTCAAGTCCTATACGGAAACCACCTACGCCAGCGAAAAGTTCAACAACTTTTATATTGTGTTTATTACTCATTTTCTTCAATTATCTTCTTTACGTATTCGCTATTAAACCAATAGCAATATTTCTTTGCAAAGCCACCATTGGGGTTGTAGGTAAGGTCGGCGGCTACCCTTCCTTTGGGGCGAACATGGAAATTCTTATGGTCTTTGATTTTCCAAAAATACAGAGGGTCAATATGATTCTCCAACACACACTCGCGGATATTGTTCCAATAGTCCTCAGCTATATCGACGTCAGCTAGCGGCATAGTCCAGAAAAACACCTTCTGCAAAACATATCTTTTTTCTTCTTTGCCATTTATTATGATATTCCTGTTCGGGTCTCTACGATATACGACAAACAGGAATCGGCTCGTAAACAATTCATACAAGCGAGAGTCATACCAGTTTTCGTTGTCGTAGACTTCCTCGTAATCAATATTCTCAAACGACATGCTTTCTTTAATACTGCCATTTTCTTCTATTCGGACAGTCTTCATTGTCAAACCAGCCTTCAGGAATTCTTCAGAGCGATTAACATTGCTCACATCGGCAGAAACTATCGAGTTTGCAATATCGAAATACTTCGACTTTGAGTTTGACTCTTCTTTGGAAAGCATGGCAGAGATTTCCTTATAGTCTTTACCTATGAATGGGGCGAATCGGGAAAGGATGATTTCTTCAAAGGAACGCTCCTTCAGTTCGTTTGTATTCACGACTTCCTCGGCTTGAAAGTCGAAATTAACAACAGCACGTTCTCCAGAGTCTTTGATGTACTGCAGAACAGTCCGCATATAGGCAGTTTTCAAAGAGAATGCTCTCCGTGGTGCGCCAATTTCAGAAAAGGGCTGGGCTCTTAGAGAATCGCCTTTTTGTCCCTTTCTGCATGCACCAAGATACTCGGTATCCCCTTCAGAAAGTAGGTGAGCCTCTCCGCGCTTTATTTTGTCAATGATAACTTCATAATCGTGCTTTATCATCAACAAATCCTTTTCGGGAATTTTCCACAAAGCGACAAATAGAAAGTAGCGGTCGTATTGTTCTAATTTTCCATCGTAGAGATAGAATAACAAAAGCATCAACCGGCATTTGTTATAGAATAATGACATCTCAAACGACTGTTTTACTACTTCGTTGTAATCAATCATATCAACGACAAGCCGTTCCTTAATCTGAAGCGACAGGTCCTTCAGTCTTTTCAGGCCTGTTGTCTTCAGTTCTACTCCTGCTTCTTCAAAATCGGGTGTCGGGTCACTATTGGCCTTGTAATGATAATACAACTCTTCAACCATCTGTCCGAGCGTACCTTTTCCTGTCATATTATAGCCTTGCACAGCCTCGTCGCCAACTATTTCACGAAGCGTGTGGTCTATCAAAGGAATCGCATATTCGAAAATAGACTTAGGGGAAGTTTTGTCGTATTCATTATTTTTCATTTTGCAAAAATAGAAATAAACTATCTAAAAATGGGAGTGCTTACGCTCTTTTCACATTATTTAGCACTATATTATTAAGTTTTGCGAGTTCATCCAAGAGAAGAAATCTACTTAAAGCCAACTATAAGCTCTTGGCCTTCGCATCTTTTTTATGAAAACCTGTTTTACTCCGTCACTTGCCTGTAAACCATTTGCATTCAACGTGCTGTGAATGAAACTGCACTTTCACTTCAGTTTCATTTCCTTCATTCTTTCATTGGAAAATAAACACGTGACTCTGATATAATATCACCAATATCACCATTTAATAATATGCTGAATACTTGGTGGTTGTGCGTGATATTGCAATATCACGCAATATCACATGTCTTTTGTCGCCATACGATAAACTGACTCCTGTTTCATTATTATTTGGACGCGTGATATGCTGTGATATTCAATATCACACTATTTCCCGTTGGGTATCAGATAATTGAATAAACCGTGATATTGTGATATTGATTTCATAAAAATACTATATGGAAATCGGTTTCACTCCTTCACTTGCATGAAAACCATTAGCATTCAGTATCATACAGGTGAAACCGCGGTTGCACTTCGGTTTCACCCTTCCTACGGATGTCATCTCCCTATTCCTTGGTATGCAAAAGATACCTGATTGCCGAGTGATTAGGGCCTAATCACTCGGCAAAAGCCTATCTTTTGCCCACCCAAAGGAAAGAAAGAGACACACCCCAGCCCTCCATAAGGAAAGAAAGAGACACACCCCAGCCCTCCATAAGGAAAGAAAGAGACACACCCCAGCCCTCCATAAGGAAAGAAAGAGACCCACCCCCGACCCCTCCCTATATGGAGGGGAGTAATATCCATTTCCGTTTCAGCAGTAAT
>JAEEGF010264350.1_pt1 | contig 24499 bp, 27 predicted proteins | sample 9134171 | NCBI WGS metagenome assembly JAEEGF01 (sample SAMN16246542, study PRJNA631951) | gut metagenome | biome: gut microbiome; feature: rumen; material: AP-attached | host: Bos | place: Iran: Karaj | collected 2018-10
GGCCGGCACATCCCACCCGTCGACTGGGAACGGACAGAGATAATCGTAGATGAAAATTAAATGTAGATGACCAAAGTATTGAACCCCTTCGCTTTCAGGCTGGAGCGCCGCGAAGCCCGCTTTTATGAGATTAAAACTAAGCCCGTTTACAAGAACGGAGATTACCAGGTTTTCAAATACGCCGAAAAATGGTATGTGACATGCCGGCAGAACCTGATTGTGACGGAGACAAACGGCATCCCCAAAGACCTTATAGAAGCACTGGTCGCCGGCAAAGAGCCAGCGGATTACTCAAAACATCACTATCACCGGGCGCTTGAAGCCTATCAGGACGCCCTTCTATACGCACAGAATGTAGGTTTTAAGGTAGAAGAAATTCAGATGTAGCGCCATGGTTTTCGGGAACGGATTCTTCACATACACCGAGAATGAAGCTCTAGAGGAAATGACAAAAGCTGCAGGATGTCGTGTTTTGCCCTGCGTCTTCCCTACCGAGAGCAAGATCGTTTATTACCTGAGCGAGAAAGGGGATATCTATTCCGTTCAGCCAGTCCAAGGTAAATTCCTTACACGGACCAAATCTGTCGAAAACGGAAGCCATAGCAAAAGAAAAAACGGAGGCCTCATAGTTCGACTTAAATCCACCCCGAAAACAGAGCGCTCTTTTCACCTGGAATGGCTGATGTACTGCACGTTCATCCTAAAGCGATGGCAGGAAAGACAGCAGCAGCTTGTCTTCCTGGACGGCAATGCCCGGAATGTCAGACCAGACAATTTACGGCTTCCCAGTAAGCGTATTCCTCCGGAATGGTCCGAGCACATGGATAGACACAAGTCGCTTTATGAGTCTGATTTCAGCACGATAGTCCGGATGACGGCGCGGTGGTCCGGCCTTCCGGAGGAAGACGCAAAGGATATCGTCCAGTCGGTTTTTATAACACACACCACCGAGGCCTATTCCATCGACTTTAATGGGAAACTCTGGTTCTTCTGGTGTAAACGCAGGGCCCTCGACTACCTGAATCACAGGTATCTCCGCTTCACTCACGGCGAGTTTATCGAGGATGTATTCAGAGGTGGGGCGGAGACACGTTGCGAGGTAAACCTGTTCGATATGCAACCCTCTCAGTGGCACCGGCGAGGCAGAAGAGGAAACAAAACCGGATATGAACTCTACTTATGGGCGCACGGATGCACCCCCACCGAGATTGCAGAGATGACAGGTTCCAAAATAGGCACCGTCGCAAGCAATATAACAAACAGGATACAGTATCTAAAGCAACTCCTGAAAAATGAAGAGAAACTACTCAAATAGCGAGCGCAAGGAAATTCTTGCTGATTACATCCAAAAAGGGCTCGGCCAGAAGTCTTTTGACCAGGTCGGGAAGTGTGTGTCGGCCGTATCGTATTTCCTGACTCATGCTTCAGATATCAGCCGCAGAGGATACAGGGAATTCCGCCGGGCAAACGCATCTTACCTTACCCTCAATCCCTGGGCGACAGATGCTATTTGCGGCTTCCTTAACTTTCGCGGCGTCGGATACTCCAAGAAGCAGAACCGGAAAGAGGAAACACTGGAGGAAAAGCCAAGCCTCATCAGTGACAAGAATAAAGAAATACTGGAAGGCTATTTGTTCTGGCTCCAGGGCGAAAAGGACTACTCTGCATCAACACTGAGAACCTACTATGAAGGGATAAAGAAGTTCTACGAATACTGCGAGGAGTTTTCGCAGGATAACTGCCGGCGTTTTGTTGCAACGCTGGAGCAGCAGGGCTTTAAGCCCCAGACTGTCAGGCTGCGCATAACCGCCCTTGAGAAGCTTAGCGAATACCTCAAGAAGCCCATCAAGCTCAGGAGACCTGTTTATCACCGAACCCTCCATACGGAAAACGTACCCACTGAGGCGGAATACAAGAAACTCTGCGACTATCTCAAGGAAGAAAAACCGGATGTGTATTTTCTTGTCAGGGTTATGGGTTCCACCGGCTGCCGTGTGTCTGAATTGGTCCAGTTTACCTATGAAATGATTCAGCAAGGAAGCTGCACGATAAAGGGGAAGGGCTCAAAGTACCGTCAGTTCTTCTTCACCAAAGAACTGCAGGAAATCGCCAAAGGCAAGACTGGACATATCGCCATCAACAAGTACGGAAACGTAATGAATCCCAGAGGGATTGATTTCGCCATAAAAGCCGCAGCCGATAAATGCGGGATAGACAAGAAGAAGGCCCACTGCCATGCATTCCGCCACTTCTTTGCTAAAATGTTCCTGAAGAAAACCAAAGACGTGGTACAACTTGCCGACCTCCTTGGCCATGGAAGTGTGGATACAACCCGAATCTACCTGCAGAAGAGCTTTGTAGAGCAAAAGCGGGAGGTTAATCGCGTAGTAAGCTGGTAAAGAACGCTTAGCCATGTTTGCATTTTTAAAAAATAATTACGGCCTTTCCTCCTGCAGCTGCTGCTGGACAATATCGGCCGGCACATCCCACCCGTCGACTGGGAACGGACAGAAATAATCGTAGATAAAGATTAAAGGATATAATATGATTGCGAAAGAACTGTATCTCAAGAGCGCTGATGCGCTCCGATACGCAAAAGAGCTCGCCGAGGAGATCGGTGGATATGTGTCCGACACCTTGTCTTCCGTAGGAAACGGGAGCGACTTCGACTATATTGAGTTGTTCATACCATCCTGGAGCGGGGAAACGCCGGCATACCAGGTAATGAATGAGGATGGATCTCTCGCCGCCCTGTATGGATATCTATACGGGAAACCAATTCGGCCCTGAGAAGCCGCTACCCGGCCCGAACCGTCGATGAAGTTGTTGTAAGAAAATAGGGTTTTCCAAAATGCCTTCGGGCTGGGTTTTATAATTAGTCACAAAATGAAAGAATTGAAACTTGTTCTAAAAAAGAAGTGGTTCGATATGATCGCTTCCGGGGAGAAGAAGGAAGAATACAGGGATTTTTCCGAGTATTGGCAAAGCAGACTCCTCGAAAAAGGCAGATGGGATGTAAGACCATTTGATGCTGTAACCTTCTTTCTTGGATATACGAAAAACAGACCTTCAATAACATTCCGTCTTCTTCTCATAGGATACGGGGAAGGGAGACCAGAGTGGGGCGCAGAACCGGGCAAGAAGTATTTTATCATTTATCTCGGAAAAAGATTATGAGTTGTTTCTCCGACTCCGTCAAAATTGTAAAAGTGCTATAAGAAAATAGGATGTTTTATACTGTAAATAAATATGGGAAAACTGACAGACATTAACGTTGTAGCCAAGAACGAGTACGGCGATACCCTAGGGATTAACACCTCTGTTTCCGTAACGAAAGAAGGCCTTTTTACAACAACTTTACCGGAAACTGCAGTTAATAAGCTGCTTGATTACGGGGTCTCCATGAGCAAGAACCGGCAAGGCCGGGATGGATATTTTTCAGCAAAAACCCTAGATGAACTGCGGAAGAATATTCGCGAATTTATGGAAGAAGCCCTTAGCCGGGAGCTTATCCGGGAAGAAACCGTTATCAAATACCAGATTATAACGGCCGGGAGTTGCTACATTGACGATGATGGCGAGATCTTTCCAAACGGCGGGTGGGCCCAAAATGGCAACTACGACGCCAGTACGAAGAAAGGCCATTGGGTGGACTTTACGAAGAGGTCGGACGATCTTAACAGGGCAACGCCAAAGCTTCAAGTATGGGCTGGTGTCTACGACCGCAAATGCTACCGCTTCAAAAGCGGGAAGCAAGTAACTGAACTAAGCAAAAGAAGGCCCGAAACATACCACAAGCCGGAAGAAAAAACGAACCTTAACTGGCTATGCGATCAGGTAGCGGTCACGGCAGAAGGATTGTATAGAGGGAATGTCGATCACCTTCCTGATGTTCCAGCGACAGAGGAAAACGCCGCGTTCTTTGTTAAAATACTGAAATTCATTTACACGGCGGCCCGGCTATTTACGGAATTCTCACAACGGGAAAACATTCTGGCCTATATTGAAGCAAACCGCCCGCTATCAATCCCGGATTTTGTGGATATTCAGGAGGATGAAGTATGAGGGGGGGGGGGGATTACCAGAAATCAATGCATCGGATGCTGGCTTTACGTATCCGGGGTATGCCGCTGGGCGCCCGGCCAATATTGTCGGGTAACAAGGTCAAAATGAAAAACGAGAATCATAATGAACATGCCGGAGCGATCATCACGGTCGTCCTGGCGGCGCTGCCGTTCATTGTGCTAGCAATAATGAATGCGATATGTTGCTGACTTCAATTTCGATCACGATCTTCGGCGAATATGTCGTCGAAGCATACTTCCGGATGCCCGGCGAAAAGGAATCCGGCTGGCACGACGTTATGAATTTCGGCACCCGGCAAGGCGACGCCATAGAGGCCTGCAGGGACTTCGAGAAAATGGAAGCTTCCAGGCTCCAGGGGTTGATAAAGAAGTTCAACTGGCGAAGGATGTACCGCCGGTCTCCGGGAAATTATGCGCCGCAAAGGGGCGGAACGGATCCTAAAGATGTTCAATCATCCGGCTGAGGAATTCGCTGACTGAGATGCCGGCTTCATCGGCCGCCCGGAAAAGCCGGTCTTTGAGTTCCGGCCGCAGACGAACTGCAACCGTGGCGCTCTTATTCGATACGCCGATGCTCTTTCTGCCGGCTCCCTTGCGGGCTCCGCCCCTGTTCTTTGAAATTTTTGCAGATTCTTCCATAGATTTTGTATCTTTGCGGAGACCAAAAGCCGAAGAGGCGTCCCGGCCTTGCCGGGAGCCTTGGAGTTTGGATTAAATTCCGATCGTGAAGCAGATCTTTATTTTCCAAACCTTGAGGGTGATTTTGAGCTCCATACCTCTTCGGTTTTTGGTTTTTCCTACTTGAAGGCTTTGGCTTTCCTGCTCTCAAGGGCTATCCCCCGTCGGCATTACAAAGGTACAAAAAATATTTGAATTTGCAAAACAAAATCAAATATTTTTCAGTAAATTTTGTACTTTTTTTGTGATACCAATTGAAACAATAGACCGAATCAGAGATATAGATATCGTCTCTGTGATTGAGCGGGAGGGAGTGGCCTTAAAGCGCTCCGGTTCGTCGTATCAGTGCTGCTGTCCGTTCCACCAGGAGAAGACGCCGTCTTTCGTGGTAACGCCGTCCAGGAATACGGCGCACTGCTTCGGCAGTTGTGGTCGGACGTTCGATTCCATCTCCTTCGTGATGGAGAAACGCGGCCTTACCTTCTACGAAGCGGCTAAGCATCTCGCCAAGGAATACAGCATTCCCATCGATGAGCGGGAGGAGTCCCCGGAGGATCGGCAGGCCCGGTTCCGGAAGGAGACGTTAATGGCCGTCAACAAGGCGGCGCTGGACTGGTTCCGCTGCCGGTTCCGCAGCGCACCGGCTGCCCAGGATTACTGCAAGAAACGCGGTTGGAACGAGGATTCCGTGGAGACTTTTGAGATCGGCTACGCTCCCAAGGGCGGCGGGCTGCTCGACGAGTTGCTCAAGCAAGGCCACAAGACGGCCGACCTGCTGGAGGCGGGGGTCATCAAGCAGAATCCGGACACCGGAGTGTACTATGACACATTCCGCGACCGGCTTATCTTCCCGCTTTATACGACCTCCGGGATCCTATGCGGATTCACGGGACGATATATGGGTGATATCGACAATGTGGCGAAGTATCTGAACACGGCCGACACTCCCCTCTTTTCGAAGTCAAAGACACTCTTCGGCTGGCGGGTCGCATCCAGGCAGATCGGAGCCTCCAGGGCCGTAGTGCTGTGCGAAGGGAATCCGGATGTAGTGCGTCTGCATCAGATCGGCGTGCTGAACGCCATTGCCCCTTGCGGGACGGCCCTGACGGACGACCAGATCGACCTGATTGCCAGAAAGGCGAAGAGCGTAATCTATATCGGGGATATGGATGCGGCCGGGGAGAAAGCCGTCATCAAGAACGCTCCACGACTGATTGAAAAGGGCCTGGATGTCCGGGTGATGCGCTGGGATCCCCAGCTGGGGAAGGATCCTGACGAATACTTCGGCAACCGTCCGCGCGGATATAGTGACGCCCTGGCGCAATACACGAACGATTTCCTGCCCTGGTACCACGCACTGCGGATGAAATCCGCCGGCGGACTGGCCGAGGTAACCGACATCATCACCGAGCTATCAGGCATTCTCGCCTCGATGAAGGATCAGGAAGCGGCCGGCGTGTTGCTCGATACCTTCCGGAAGCGGGACGGGAAATATGCGAAGATCTGGACGTCCCAATTCTACAAGGCCCGGAACGAGAGCGAGCGGAAAAGCACCGTCAAGGACGAATCCGCCCAGGAGATGCTCCGGAATTACGGGTTCTATGTCAAAAACAACTGCTACTTCGGTGCCGGGTCCAGTACCGGCGACAAGCGATGGAGCAATTTCACGATGCGCCCGGTGCTGCACATCCGCGATGAACGGAATGCCAAGCGAGTCTTTGAGGTCATCAACGACCGCCATGAGGAGGCCGTGGTCAAACTCTCCCAGTCGGAACTGGTGTCCTTCTCGGACTTCAAGACGCGAACGGAGAGTGCCGGGAATTTCGTCTGGGAGGCCACTGCTGCGGAATTGACACGACTGAAGCTTTATCTGTACGACAACACGCCGTCTGCAGACGAAATCAGGCAGCTGGGCTGGCAGAAGCGGCACGGCTTCTGGGCCTGGGGCAACGGTGGGATGGACGAGGACGGAAAGTTCTACCAGGCGGATAAATACGGGATTGTGGAGATCGGTGACCGGAAGTATTACCTTCCCGGCTGTGCGGCCGACACGCAGGCGAACACGCAGGGATTCCTGACTGAGCGCCAGTTCGTATATCTGGAGACAAACAAGATCAGTCTCCGCGACTATGTGCAGCGCCTGGTGGCTGCTTTCGGCGACAACGCGAGGGTGGCCGTGTGCTACTTGCTGGCTACGATGTTCCGCGATATCGTGATCCAGTCCACCAACGGCGACTTCCCGCTCCTTTGCCTTTTCGGGCCCAAGGGAACGGGTAAATCGAAACTGGGCACGTCGCTTTCGTCCTTCTTCTTTACTTCCGGCCGCCGTGCTCCGAACGTATCTAACGCCACGAAGGCGGCACTCGCCGAGGCAGTGGCCGAGGTCAGCAACGCCATCGTCCACCTCGATGAGATGAAGAAAGACATCGATGTGGAGAAGTATGAGTTCCTGAAGGGAATCTACGACGGCAGCGGCCGCACCAGGCTGAATGTCGACAACGAGAAGAAGCGTGAGATGACGGCTGTCGACTGCGGCGTCGTGCTCTCCGGACAGGAAATGCCGACTGCGGATATCGCCCTTTTTTCCAGGACTATCTATCTGACCTTCGCCAAGACATCCTTCACGGACGAAGAGAAGAGGATTTTCGATGACTTGAAGGTGGTCGAGGCCCGAGGCCTCACCCACCTGACAAAAGAGATCCTGCAACACCGGAGCCGTTTCCGCTCCGGGTTCCGCGTCGCTTTCGACGACACCCGGCAGGACTTGAATACCCTCGTTCGCTCCTACGGCATGGAGGACCGGACGCTGAACAACTGGACGGTCATTCTCGCCGCGTTCCGGACGTTGGAAAGTTGGCTGGACCTGCCGTTCAAATATGGAGAGCTGCTCAGGACCTTTGCCGAACTGTGCGTGCGTCAGAACTCCACAACCAAGGAGAACAGCGAACTGTCCGAATTCTGGGACGGTGTAGAGACGCTCGTTTCCGCCTCCAAGATCTGGATCGAGGCGGACTACCGAATCATCGAGGGAGGCCGAACGCTCCGTCCGAAGAACGGAGGGCCCGAGATCCAGACCAATGCATCGCACAGGTATCTCCTCTTCAATTACAAACGGGTTTTCTCTTTGTATATGCTGGAGAACCGGCAGACGGGCAACAAGGTCATTCCGAAGGATTCTCTGAAGTTCTACATCGAGCACACGCCCGAATATCTTGGACTCGTAGGCGGCATAAAGTTCAAGAAACTGATTTCCACCGCCGCCGGCGTCGATCAGAATCACTCCACGACGACTACCGCGATGGTGTTCGACTATGACGCCCTCTGCCACAACTACGGCATCAACCTGGACATCCTGCAGAGCGGGAGCATCGACGATGCGGACGAGGTTCCCGAAGCACCGGATGTGCCGGACATTCCACCAGCGGCACCGGGAATGTTTGACGATTTGCCTGAATAGCGATGTACGATTACAGCAAATACCTTCTCCGGACTCCGGAGGCCATGCTTGCCTTCTCGATTGCATACGCCAACTGGATCGAGCACACGGCGCCCATATACGCGCACTGGGTCAACGAGGAACTTCCGATGAACGACCAATGGTTTACCATCGAGCGCAATACGGAACGGGAGACTCAGATGGTCATCGGCCTCTTGTGCTGGCTCTACGATGAAGGAGAGATCAACATTCAGTTTAATGAATATGCTACCGCCATCCGGAAGATGCCGCGAAACCAGGAAGAATACAAGAATTGGAATAAATAGTTGTAAAATTTCCATGCCATTTTTGCGTGATTGTTTGGTAGCTCACCACGATGGCAGCGGCCCCGGAGAGTGATCCGGGGCTTTTTTCATGCCCGCCGGGCGGCGGCCCTGCCGCATCCAGCCCGGCTTGGGCTCATACCATTTCTATTTTTCTATAAAAATATATCGGCAAAAATCCCCCGGACCCCCTATTCAAAGGAAAACCTTCGTTTTCCAAAAGCTCCCGGGGAGAGTGGAAGAGGCGGAAAACGGGCTGATTATGGGAAATCGTCAAAAAGATTCCGATTTTTGAAGGCAACCAAGGCAACCTTAGGCAACCCGATTGACACACAATGATTTAGGCCATTTTTCAGAAAGGCAACCAGGCACCCAAAAGGCAACCAAAAGGCAACCGGCTTCTGAAAAAGGCAACCAAAACAAAAAAAGGCAACCGAGAAAGAAAATAAACACCATTGATTATCAATCGGTTACAAAAGTTGCCCAAAGTTGCCTTCGAAATATGTATATATATCGACGTTTTCAATCCTCTCCATATCTCCGCCCGGCCCTGTTCACATCTGTAAACGGATGGCGATAAGCAAATTTTATGTGCCACGATATGGCACAATTAGCGGATTTTTCGTATATTTGTACTTATGCCTTCCGCCGAAAAACCTCATATCTGCGCTTCCCTGAGCATCACTGACAGTATTCTTCGAGACTACTGCAGATACATCTTCCCCGAACGGGAGGAAGGACTTCTGAAGGTGACGAACAAGGTGATGTTCGGACGGCTGCTCATCTCGCACCTCCGGGCATCGGACACGCCGGTCCCCTTCAACGCGGACCCGCAGAGCCGGGTGACATTTTCTTTCCCTATCCTGCCATCCAGCCGGACACTGGAATCCAAGTGGCTGTACTATGACAAAGTGGACACGGAGAGCCTGAACGACACTCTGAAAGCCATTTTCGACCAGGACTTCTACGTCTTCTACTTCAATGGCCTCCATACCGAGTACCAGAAGCGGGATATCATCAATGCCTTCATCGCATCCAGGAAGTTGTATAGCAGGGATGATTTCGATGTCCTGTCCAAGCGAGCCTACAGGAAGGAGCAACGATATCAGAAGGCCATTTTCGCGAAGCTTCTGAACCGGGCCGAGCGCATCGACAAAATTCTATAAATACCATCAATATGATTCGCATCATCAAAAACATCTTTGTCCGGGACCTGGACGCCGGCGACAACTTCCGCAGGGAGGTGCCGATGGTACCGGCAGTCTACACGGCTGACGTACAGCGTGTGACGGAGGAAGGAGGCATCCGCCGAAAACTGAAAATGACCGTAAACATCTCCAGGCCCTTCCCCGAGCTTCGCGCCAATGCCGAGATCCTGATCATCTACGACAATGGGCGTTCGGATATCTTCGGAACGAAAGATCTTCCCGTCCATTTCGACGTCAAGGAAGGCTCTCCGTTGCAGATGAGCGTTGAATATGAGTGCCCGATAGCCATTTAGGGCTGTCCTTTCCACGCACGAGATATAGGATACCTTTGCAAAAAAGGTCATCCTATGCAACGTCAACCCCATCCCAAGCGCCTGGCGCTTGATATCCGCCGGGGCATCTGGGCGCTTCATCAGCCCGAGTCCTGGCTTCCCATCGCACTGAAGGTCCTCCGCGGAGAGACCGTTGCGACGGATTACGACGATGATGACGATGCGGCCTACGCCGAGGCGGACGGTCAGAAAATCGTGATCATTCCTTTGCACTCCGCGATCACCAAATACGATACCTGCTTCAGCTACGGGATGCTCTATGTCGGAGACCGGATCAAGGACCTGGCCGACGATCCGGCCTGCTCCGGTCTCATCCTGGACATCGATTCCGGAGGCGGAAGTGTCAATGCCATCGCTCCCATCAAGGAAGCCATCGCGTATTTCAAGGCCACTGGCAAACCCGTCATCGCCCACTGCGATGCCTGCTTCAGCGCGGCATACTGGATCGCCTCGATGTGCGACAGCGTCTTCGCAGACAACAAGCTCTCGGAGTTCGGCTCGATCGGCGTGTACTCACAGCTCATCGATGACCGGGAGAACAAGCAGACCGGTACCCGGATCATCTCTGTCTATGCCAAGGAGTCGCCGGACAAGAACGCAGATTACCGCGAGGCACTGGACGGAAAGCCCGAGCGCCTGCAGGCAAAGCTGACTCCCATTGCACAGGCCTTCCACGCTGATGTGAAAGCCGGTCGCCAGAACCTCCAGGCGGAGGCTCCCGGCGTGCTGACCGGTGATACCTTCTACGCAGAAGAGGCCATTCGGCTGGGGCTCGCCGACGGGATCCTCACGCTGGATCAGTGTATCGAAAACATCCTCATTCGAACCAACATCAATTAATCCATTTTAAGCAAATTATGAAAAAGCTCTCCAACAACCAGATGCGCCGCTTCGTCGCGCGTCTCTTCAAGAAGGAAGACCTCTCCGTCGAAGGCGGGAAGGTCACGCTGACCGAGGAGGAGAAGGCCGAAGTCGTCAAGACCTACGGCCAGGCTTTCCTCGACAAACTCCTCGCCGTCGACTTTACGGTCGACACCGAGGCAGAAACGCTACACGACACGCTCGTACAGGAGATTACCGAGAACCGCAACCGGATCAATGTCCTCCAGGGCACCATCAACGATCTGGCCGCCGCTCCGGAGGATGCTCCCGGTGCGAAGGGTGTCGGCGTCGGAGCTCCGGTCTTCAAGATCAACGCCAAGGCCGCCCACAATCTGTTCGCCCAGGCATTCGCCGAGGGCCGCGTCAGCGCCTCCGACGCCGGAACGATCGACGTGGCGGATCTCAATCAGGAGTTCTCGCAGGCGATGCCTCCGAAGTACCGCCTCGAACTCGTCTCCAAGCGGATCTACAACGGCTTTGCGGATGCCGACAAACTCACCAAGGTGAATGTCAACTCCGACTACATCGCCGCAAACGGCTTCCTCAATGAGGTCGCCCAGCAGTTCACCCCGGCCTGGACGCCCAAGGGCAAGATGAAGTTTACCCCCCGGGTGATCAAGTACCGCCGCCACAAGATCAACGTCAGCATCAAGCCGGCCGAGATCATCGGTTCCTGGCTCCTGTATCTCTACGAGCAGGGCAAGACCTTCTCCGAGATGCCCATCACCCACTACATCGTCGAGCAGCACATCATCCCGAAGGTTCTGGACGACATTACCCTTTCGATGCTCGGCAAGGGCAAGTATGTCGCCGCGGGTTCCAAGTCCGACGGGGACGAGGGCACGCCTGCCGTGAACTCGATGGACGGTTTCGAAACCCAGCTGGTCGAGGGCAAGGCCACCGAAGGCTGCAAGATGAACTTCCTCGCCGACGCGGTGGATCCTTACAAGCTGACCGACGAGCAGCTGCTCAAGTATGTCGACGGCTTCGCGGACAAGATCTCCCCGCTCTTCGCCGGCAAGATGAACATCTATGTCGCCAACGAACTCATCACCGCTTACCGTCGCGCCTACAAGGCCGTGTACGGCAAGTTTACCGGTACCGACACCGGCACCAGCATCGAATTCACCCGCTTCAGCCTGATCGGGCTCGACTCGATGTACCGCTCCCCCATCCTCTTCGCCACGCCGAAGGAGAACTTCGTGCTTCTGGTCGACCTGGTGAACGCGAAGAACGTGATCCAGAAGATCGAAGAGCACCACTACGATGTCGACATCCTCGGTGAGTTCTCGCTCGCCGTCGGCTTCCGCGTGGAAGAGGCCGTGTATGCCGCCGTTCCCGACGGCTACACCCCGAGCGAGGCGGTTGCCACGGATCCCACCGACGGTGGCGTCTGGGTCAACGGCGGTGCCTCCGGCGAAGGGGACGGCTCCGACGGTGAAAGTGAGTAACCCAAAACCAGTCTGAATATGTACACGAAAGTATCCATCCCGAAGGCGAGCGCCGGTGCCGGCGCTCCCCTTCCCAAGAATCCCGACATCATTCTCATCGATGTCGACGATGTGACCGCCGAGCCGACCCGTTCGCACGGCGACACGGCCCTCTCCGGTGACTTCACCCTCAAGCAGGGCGCCAAGGCCGTGAAGATCTACGCGACCCCCACGACGATCGCTCCCGGTTTCGAAGTGTCCGGCGAGGCGGACGCGAAAGGCTTCACCAAGAAACTGGAGTTTACCCACCCGGGCGACGACAAGGCGGTGAACGACTTCATCGAGGCCAACGTCAACAAGGGTCTGATCGCCCTGGTCGGGAACTGCGACAACGGTACCCGCAAGGTGTACGGTTCGAAATGCAACCCGCTCTACCTCGGCGTCGAGCCCACGCTCAACAACGAGGCGACGAACCACAAGATGACCCTCCAGCAGGCGATGGCCGACGCCTTCCTGCCGGGTATCTACACAGGCGCTGACGTGCCGGTGGCCGATGCCGCATCCGGCGATGGCGACAGCGACGGCGAATCCGACTAAACCACTATGGCAAAAGCAATCACCCTGGTGATACTCGCATTTGCCGGATCAGAGGGAATCCTCGGGAAAGTTTGGGAAAAGAACGGGCCCGGGGATTTCAAGCTGATCCCGGTGAAGCCGGATGAAAGCCTGAAGGACATCCTTCTGGAAAATGTCATCACGGACCCGGAGGTCGAAGACCGCTTTGTGCTGGTGCCGGCCAATCTGGTGCCGTGCGCGAAGATCACCCTCGAAGAACTCTGCAGCCCTGCCGTCTATGTCTTCAAGGACAAGGAAACCTGGTGGGGACGCACGCCGGTGGTGTTCGATAAGACCGCCCTGGAAGAATTCCTTCCGGAGAATGACGTTCTGTCTGACGAGGACTTCGTCAGGAAGTGGGTGAAGACGCACCTCACCCGGCCGGTCCTGGTTTCCCGCGAATGGGGCAACTATCTGTCCGTAGTCCTGCGTGCCGACCCCTGCTGGGCGAAGGTCGCGGAGGCGATGGTCCGGAAGAAATTCATTTTCGCGAATCCTGCCGGCTTCAATGCAATCGCTTCTCAGATCGTAAAAGTGCTCTTATGACAGAAATCGAGAAATGGCTTGACCAAGGAGCCGAAGTCCGGGAGGGACTCCGGCTCCTTGACGTTTACGCGCCGAACGACCATCTTCACCGGATGGTGGAGCGGCATCCGGAGAAATACGGCCGGATGCTCACCCGCGTGCTCGGATCCCTTCTCCCCGATCGGGTGGCGGAAGCGGCGGTCCGGACATCCGGATACTTCCGGCGGCAGTGGCCGTTCCTCTCCGATCCGAACTGTCCCCAGGAGCTGAAAATCCTCGCAGCCGACAAGATTACGGCTTATCACAACTACGTCGAAGCGCACGAGAACCTATTCTCATGCACCTCTGAGGATGATTGTTACAGAACAGCAAAAAAGTTGCTGGAAAATTATACTGAAAATGCGGAAATTTTCCGCGAATTCAGTCATTTCAAGGAGTCCGGGACGATACTGGGGAAGCACCAGGTCTTCCGCCGAACGGCAGACCTGGAAGCCATCCGGAAGATGAACGCCGTCGACCTGATGAAGGAGCGGGACAATCTCCGGAACGGGATTACCCGGCTGGAGTTCCGGATCCGGAAAGGCGACCGGCCGGATCTTGATGACGGCCGCAGGAATCTCATCCGGGAAAAACAGTTCCGGCTCAACGAGATCGAGAAGATGATCGGCATCTATGAATCCACCCACCGATGAACGAAGACGAAACCAACAAAGAAGTAGCCGACGTGCTGCACTCAATCGCGGACATCCTCTCCGGGAAGGTCAAGCGGGACAAATCCTTTGCCGTCTCGAAACTCGACCTCTTCGGCGGGACGGCCGATCTGGAGGCCTGGGCCCGCATCGAGGAGTATCTTTCATCCGGCAAGGCCTCAGACCTCAGTGCGAAGGAGCGGGTCTGGCTGGACCTTCTGATGCTCATCCATTCGCTGGACTGGAAGTACGGCAAGCGCGTGACAATGCGATTTTTGACGTCGAAGCCCGTCAGCCTTACGTATGAGAAAGCCTCGGCGATGTATGCAGAGGCTACGGAACTGTTTTACAGCGACAAAGCCTATACCAAGGATGCGCTGCGCAGGAAGATGGCCGACCAGTTCGACGCGCTGTACATCGCAGCCCGGGATGCGGCCACATCATCGAAGGACTTCAAGGCGGCATCGGAGATCCTGATGATGAAAGCGAAGGTTCTGCAACTGGATCAGGAGGACCAACCGTCCGTCAATCCGGAACTCTTCCGGCCGTCTTTCCGCATCCAGTCCTTGGATCCTGAATCCATCGGTCTTCCCAAGGTGGACCGGCGCGAAGTTGAAGCCACCATTCTCAAGGCACTCCCTGAGGGCTCCGTTGATTTGGAACGAATTCGGCAGGAAGCCGGCATCAAGGAACTGGATCTGGAAAAATTCCTGAAGGATGAGCAATCGGAAGAAAGTTAAGCTGGATTCGACGCAGGCGGCGACGGTCCAGTACATGAACAAATTCGCCCAGGTAATCAACCTGATAAGTCCGCGAAAACTCTATTGCGAGCTGGGCCGCGGATCCGCAAAGACAACAGATATCCAGACGGAGCGCCTGATGGATATCATATACGATATGCCGGGGGCGCCCTGTGTCTGGGTGGCAGACACCTTCACGAATCTCTCTTCGAACATCCTTCCCACCGTCCTGGAAGCATTGGAGCGTAAGGGACTCCGGGAAGGAATCCACTATGTGGTGGAGAAAGAACCTCCGCGATATACCGACAAAGAGAAGGAGTCACTCCCTGACTGGCTTCGTCCGCATTTCTGGAAGCCCTTCAACAAGCTGGTCACGTACAAGCGCACGATCGTCTTCTTCACCGGGCTGAACATCCGGTTCGGTTCTCTTGACCGTCCGTCCACGCTTGCAGGAAGCAGCTATGTGTACGTGTTCGGGGATGAAGCGAAGTATTTCCAGGAAAGCAAGATCGCCAATCTGCTGAAGGCGGTGCGCGGCTATCGGGCCGAGTATGGACATAGCGTCTATTACCGTGGCCTGTCTTTCACTTCGGACGTCGCCAATCCCAATAATATCGGGGAATATACCTGGATGTCGAAGTATGTCAAGGTGATGGACGTGGACAGTATCATGCTCGTGGCCAAGGCGGGGCTGGTGTACAATGATGCGCTGCGCACCTATGTGGCCGAGAAGGATAACTACATCAAGACCCGTTCGGCGGAAGATCTGGAACGGTGCCGACGGGCGCTCAGGATTGCCAACGACTGGAGGGCGAAATGGATTGCGCTCCGGAAACAGCCGGCCAATGAGACATTCTATATCCGGACCTCCTCATACGTCAACGTGGACATTCTCACGGCTGACTGGTTCCGCGATGCCATCGAGGGGAACATCCCTGATTTGAAGACGGCGATCCTGTCAATGAGGCCACAACTTGAGTCCGGTGAACGATTCTACTCCGCCCTCAATGAGAAACATTTCTACTTCGACGGGATCGATGAATCCGCCTACGATGAGTTCGGCCTCCTGGATCAGGAAGACTGCCGGGTCCTTCGCTATCTGGATCCCGATCGGCCGCTGCGTCTCGGGGTGGACTTCGGCAACATGTGCTCAATGGTATGCGGACAGGAGGGAGAGGACCGGGGCACGGACTGCATCCGGGTGCTGAAGTTCCTCTTTACCCTGGCACCGGCCCACATCCCGGAACTCGGAGCCAAGTTCCGGGCCTACTTCGCACCGATGCGCAACAAGACCGTGCAACTCTACTATGACCGGGCCGGCAATGCTTACCGGTCTATCCGCCGGTCCAACGCCGACGACCTCAAACACGCCATCGAGACGGACGGTCACGGGCACCGCACAGGCTGGGTAGTGCAGCTGATGTCCGTCGGCCAGGCCACCATCCTGCAGAGCCAGGAGTACACGTTTATGATGAAGATCCTCTCCGAGAGCAACCCGCGACTGCCGGTGGTGCGCATCGACGCATATGCGGCGAAGGAACTCAAGGCCTCCCTGCAGCTGGCCCGCACCAAGGTGAAGGATGATATCGTCTACAAGGACAAACGGAGCGAGCGTCTGCCTGTCGAGGATCTCCCGATGAAGTCCACCAACCCATCCGACGCCTTCAAGTATTTCTTGATGGACCGGCGCCTGACGGCCCTTGCATCCGGAAAGACGGCCGCGACTCCCGGCAACATCGATCCCATCTTCACCGGGAGGAAATAAGCACCGGAAATACCCCTCGTGTCATATATCACCTTTTCGGAGCGGTGCGTCCGCACGGAGAGAACAGGGCGGGCCGCGCTCTTCTTCGTCAGAAATCGCCGTTTTTGCCCGTCATCGTTAAATATATCAAAGAATTTCAGCGCATTAAGTAAAAAAAAGGTCCAATAAGCAGACTTTTTTCGGCCGTGATTACGAATTCAACGGCCGGGAGCCACGAAACCGGTTTCCCTGGACCCGCTGTCCTTTATTCCCGCCTGGATTCGCATAACTTTGCACTATGAAACTGTTTGATGCGCTCCACGAGATGCGACGGCTGTCAGCTGATGGAAAATCCTTCGCCTTCTCGTTTATGTCGTTCGACGCCACCCGGAAAAAGAGTGACGGAATCATTTATGTCCGCCACGGCCGTCTCAGGAAACGCGAATCGGCGAAATATAACAAGAATGCGGAAATAATGGAGGCGTATCTGGATCTGGACACAATGGAGCCGAGGCAGTTCTACCAGCCCCTGCTGATGACTTTCAACGGCGAAAAAGTAGATTTGCGATAATATGCCCAAAACTGAAAAAATATCCAAGCATACCCATGCCATCATCCTTGATGACGGGCGCTGCTATACGATGTCTAACCGCCCCATGGTGGAAGCCGACGCAATGGTATGGTCGCTGGCCGACCGCAATTGGGAATTCCGGCCGATGTCGATCGGCGAATTCAAGGTTGTGCCGTTCGGGCACAACAATGACATACCCAATCGTCTCCGGGACACGCTCGATGATAACAATCTGGCGCCGGGAATCCTGGAACGGCAGCTGAATCTGATGTACGGTCAGGGGCCATTCCTTTACAGGCTGGGATTTGACGGCGGAGAGATTAAGCATATCTGGACCGAGGACAGAGAGATCCAGGCCTGGCTTGACAGTTGGGATGTGCGTTCCTATATCATCGGATGTGCGACAGATTATCTCTATCTGAAGGGATTCTTCAACGCCGTGCACCTGCAGCGCGGCCACCGGATCGGCCGTACACCCTTCATCGATCACCTGGAACATCTCGTGGCCAAGAATGCCCGGCTTGAATGGCCGGAAGATTCCATCAATATCCGGGACGTCCGGCGTATTCTAGTGGGAGACTTCGAGCACGGATGTGTCAATACGGGCATCCGTCCTTATCCGGTCTATGACCCGAAAGATCCAGGCCGGTACGGCGTGTCGGCCGCCTACATCAGCAACTACAGCTTCAGTCGGGATTTCTATAGCGTGCCGCAGTATTGGGGGGCCCTCCGGTGGATCGTCCGGGGGTCCGACATCCCGACGATTTTCAAATACGTGACTGACAACGGACTTAATCTCGCCTACCACGTTCACTCCCCCAATGGATACTGGGATGCCAAGCGGAACGCCCTTCGCGAAATGCACCGTGACTGGGACGAGTCCAGGATCGAGCAGGAAATATCAAGCCTGACCGAGAAGCTGCTTCGAAATCTTACGGAGGTCCTCTCCGGGAAAGAGAATGCCGGAAAATTCTTCCACACGGTGGACATCAACGACGGCGACCGTGTCGAATCGTGGAAAATCGACGCAATCGACCAGAAAATTAAGGATTTCGTCGAATCTCAGCTAAAGATCTCCGAAGCATCCGTCTCGGCCATCACCTCCGGTATGGGGCTGCACCCGTCGCTGTCGAACGTGATGGTCAACGGGAAGCTTGCATCCGGCTCAGAGATGCTCTATGCATTCAAGCTGTATCTCCTTTCGGATGCCGCCATCAAGGAAAGTACCATCCTGGAGCCGCTTAACCAGGCCATCGCCTTCAATTTCCCGGGCAAAGACCTCCGGATCGGCTTCTATCACACGAAGCTGGAGACGGAAGAGTCCATCTCATCCGCCGACCGCATTAAAAATCAGTAGCAATGTACCAGTTATTCAACAAGGAAAACAACGGTTCCGTTGAACTGAACCGGCTGACGGGCACATTCGCCGCAGCGGCGAACTACGATTTGATCGAGCAGGAGATCCTTTTTGCCACCAACGAAGTGGCCGGACATGTAGGGGATGACGTCATCGAGGAGGCCTCCTACCAGTATTTGAATGGTAGCATTCCCAAACCCAGCGGCCACGGCATCATTTTACCCCCCGTCATCCTCAATCAGGAATTTGTCGACGCCGTCCGGCTTCCCATCGCGGTACTGGCCGTCTCCCGGTGGGTCCAGCGCACTACACTGACGCACGGTAACTCCGGTCGCAAGGTCAAGGCCGATGACAACGAGAAGGTACCGTTCTCCTGGATGCTCGACCGGGACGATCAGGCGATGACGGAGCAGTATTACCGGTCGCTCGACGCACTGTATACCTATCTGGAAGCCAACCACGTTCCCGAGTGGGAGGAATCCGGCAAAAAGAGGGCCTTCGACGGATCGCTGGTGAAGAGCCTCCCGGAGCTGGAGGCCATCTACCCCATCGACGGCAGTTACCTCCTCTATTACCGGCTCCAGAGTCTGGTGCTGGAGGTCCAGGAAATGCGGCTTCGGGGATTCCTGGGCGAAAAATGGGATGCTATCACGGCCGAGGAAGTGGCGGAAGATGACCGGAACCTGCTGAACCTGGCCCGGCGCTATGCCGTGCTCAAGGCGCTTACGGTCGCTGTCCGCCGCTGGTCGCTGGAGGCCTTCCCGCTCAAGATCGCCCGGCGATTCTCCCCGTCGTACCAAGGCAACACCCAGAGTGCGGCCGCAACCATGAAGGAAATCGACTGGTTCGTCGGAAACATCGAGCAGCAGCTGAAAGAAATCCAGGATCTGATGACCGCCGAGATGAACGGCGGAGAAAGCGGTTGGGAAGGGAACGCCCTCGTTCCATCCGGTCGCCGCCGCGACAAATTCTACAGCGTTCAATGAAGCGGATCGAATTTGCAAACGGCAAGTCGGCCGATATTCCCACTTCCTGGGAAGAAATGACACCGGAACAGATCCGGCGCGTCTTCCGCCTGCACGATGAGTGCGTCCGGAAAGACCGTTCCCCGCTTGAGTTCAACATCCGTGTGCTGCTGTTTGTATTCCTGGGAATCCGGCCGTCCCGGAAAATTGCACATCTGGCACCGGTGATCAGCGAGAAGGTCTATCTGATGTGCGAAGAATGCCTTGGATTCCTCTTCACGGCCGAAAGGGCCAAACCCGGCGTGCTGGAATTGGCCTACCAGGGCGTGGAAAACCCGATCCCGCTTATCCGGAGGCCGTTCCGGCGTCCGCTGAAAGGACCAAAGGCGCTGCTGCAGGACCTCTCTTTCGGGCGGTTCCGTAACGCATCCCGGGCGCTCCAGGAATTCTTCAAGAATAAGGACATCGGGGCCCTGGACGAATGCATCGCCTGGCTTTACGACAACGGTCGGCCGCATCCGGTACGGGACGGGCGGGATCCCCGCACGGTGTCCGGGCTTTCCGCCTGGCAGAAAAACTTGATTATGTCCTGGTTCGCCAGCTGCCTGAACTTCATCCAGACGCAGACGATCACCATCGACGGAGAAGACGTCAACATGAAACTTCTATTCTCCGGATCAGGAAGCGATGCACCGGCCGAGCGGTTTACCTGGAAAGATCTCGTCGTACAGATTTCCCGAGACGGATCCATCGGCAATATGGATGCCGTCGATGAAGAGCCACTCTTCTCCATCCTCTCCATCCTATGGTGCAACTACAAAGAAAACAAGCGTGATGAAAAGATTCGCAAGGCTTCAAAGACTAAATGAATGGCTCTCCGCCTTCCAGCTGGAGGGTGCCTCCGTCATCCGGTGCGTCAATCAGGGTGACGCCACCACGAAACTCGCCAATGCCTCCGGAAACCAGGTCGTCATCGCCCGGCCGGAGTGTTTCCAGCGGGGAGATACCGACACTTTTAGCGATACCCTGTCGCTCGCATTCTTCGTCCTTGCCCACGAGCTGGGCTCCGCAGCGACCCCGACCCTGGAGGATGAGATGTACGCCACTCTGCTGGAGCTATCAAACAAGGTCGTCGCTACACTGGATAACGCGCTGACATCCGGCTCCTGCAATTACCTATCCGGTCTTTCCCTGGAAAACGTCAACATCGTGCCGGAACTGTCGCTTTTCGGCGGCTGGTTCGGTTACAGCATCGATATCACTCTCTCGTAGAATGTCCGCCATCGATCGGTTTGTCTCCCGGGTTCTCCGGGAAGAAGGGCAGGAGCTGCTGACGCGCCAGACGTCGGCCATTGCCGCCTCCGGACTCGCCGTCCGGAGCGGTTCCCTGCTCGACGGCCGGTCCGTCCACACCACATCCAATACACTCACGCTCGTCCACCCCGTTTACGAACGTTTCCTGGACATCAAGAAATCCAGACTCAATGCGGCACGCCGGCGGAATTACCGCATCCACAACCGCTTCGTATACGGCTCCTACGCCTCCATCGCCGACCGCCTGATGAACGGCTATGTCGAAGAAATCGCTGAAACCGTGCGGGGATCCGCAACTTAGGCTCGGATTTTGCTCTTTTTGAGTAAAATGATCGAGATTATGAGACGGATATTCACTTTTGCAGTTGTCCTTCTGTTGGCACATTGTGGGCTTGCCGCTCAGTCTATGTATGTCCATTATATCCAAGACTGGTTAAATGAGCCCGAGGGACTTTATATTCGGAAAAGGATTGAAAAACCCGGGATGACAGCGCACGATATATTCGAATATTTCCTTTTCCCAAGGCACTCTAGTAGATTAGCGATGGGGCTCAGCTACGGTATATATTACTGGAATACGGTCTGTTCTCATGCTCAATTTCTAGATGTTTTTGGCTCTCATATAATGTATCATTATTATGTTTACGCATTTGATGGTTATTATATTATTTCCCTGGAAGATATTTTTGTTCAGAGGGGGGGGCACCATTTCACTATTTATGGAATGAATGGAGTCCCCTTCAAGCGAGAACATACAAGACAAGATTATAAACTTGCATTAAAGATTATCGATTACCTTCAGCCAAAGTTTGAAGAACTCTGTAACATGTTGGAAGAATCGGCTTTCCCGGTGTTGACTCCAGCAGACTAAAGCCGCTATTGCCCGTGTCCTTTCCGGCCGCTCAGTAGCGGCTATTTTTGTGCCATAATACGACGATTATGGCAAAGATCAAATCAGAAGACCTCCGGCTGAATGTCATTGTCGGAAACGGCAATGCCCGCAAAGAACTTCAGGAACTTCAAAAGTCCATAAAGGACGGGAAGAAGGAGGTCGATTCATTGAATAAATCCTATAGGGATGCCGTAAAACAATACGGCGAAGCTTCTGCATCGGCAAAGAAGTATAAGGCAGAATTGGATAAAGCGAAAACATCCCTGGATGCCAATAAAAAGAGACACTCGGAAATCAGTTCGACCATCAGCCTTGAAAACAAAACCCTGTCCGAACTTCAGAAGCACCTGAAAGCAACTAAAACGGCTTTGTCAAAGGCGGTGCCAGGAACGCAAAACTGGAATAATCTCAACCGGGAAGTCAAACTTACGACTGAGCGACTACGGGAATTAAAATCGCAAAGCGAGGACACCGGCCAGGTGCTGGCCGGGTTTGGTGGAACCGGGATGCTGGCTATGTTCGGCCTTGGCGTCGCCGGTGTTGTCAGCGGCATTTCGTCCGCAGTGAACAAGATGAAAGAATTCGAGCAGGCCAATGCGAACCTCTCCACCATCATCGGCAAACCGGTCCGTGAGATTGCGAATCTGACCGAAAACGCGATGGAACTGGGCCGTACTACGGAATACACCGCATCCCAGGTTACCGGACTCCAAACGGAACTTGCCAAGCTCGGCTTCACCGAGCCGCAGATTCTGTCTATGACGGAGCCCGTCCTGCATTTTGCTACCGCAGTCGGTGCTGATCTTCCGGAAGCCGCAGCACTTGCCGGTGCTACCTTGCGGACTTTCAACCTCAAAGCCGAGGATACGGAAGATCTGTTGTCCGTGCTGGCTGTTTCAACCAACAAAAGCGCCCTCAATTTCTCCTACCTCCAGACAGCGATGTCCATCGTAGGCCCGGTCGCTCAGTCATTCGGATTCTCGGCACGGGATACGATATCCCTGCTGGGATCCCTTGCCAATGCCGGATTTGACGCATCATCCGCCGCCACCGCAACGCGGAACATCTTGCTGAACCTCGCCGATGACTCCGGGAAACTGGCAAAGAAACTGGGAAGCCCCGTCCGCTCGCTGGACGAACTCATTGACGGCCTTGCGAAGTTGAACGATACGGGAATCGACCTTGCCGGGACGCTTGAACTGACCGACAAACGGTCCGTGGCCGCATTCAATACATTCCTTTCAAACACAGACGGGATCAGGGATCTGCGCGATACTCTGGAAGGTGTCAACGGAGAGTTAGATCGAATCGCCGATGAGCGCCTTGATACCCTGGAAGGATCCACCAAGAAACTGCAATCCGCCTGGGAAGGATTTGTTCTCTCCCTCCGGAATGGTACAGGCATCCTCCGTGACCTGGCCGACTTTGCCACGGATGTTCTCGGCAAGATCACACCGAAAAGCCCTGACGAGAAAGCCGTCCAGAAATTCTACAAGGATGTGGAGAAGGTGTACAAGAAACACGGCAAAGAAGCCGGGGATGAGATTGTCGCTGATATGATCCGGAGGCAGCAGAATACGGCCGATTTCTGGCTGGTTTCGCTGTCGGATGACAGTTCCCGCGTAGCATCACAACTCAAGACGCAGGTTGTCCGGGACGCTGAAGCGATCGTTACGGCGGCCAACCAGGTGATGGCCAACCTTTATAGCCTTCCTGCCGGGTGGACTACCAAGGGTACCTTTATCACCCCCGTAGACAGCGGGGAGGAAGGAACGTCCGGAAGCCCTCCTTTAGGCGGTGGCGACGATAATAACGATAATAAATCCAAGAAATCCTGGTCGCTTTCATCAGATAAAGAATATCAGAAGGCCCGACTGGAACTGCTGAAGCAGTACAACTCCGGAGCAATTAAAAGCCAGGAGGAATACGATGAGCGTCTTTATGAGTTGGAGATTCAGACCTACGAAAAGCGCCTGGCCAAAGGAAAAATGTCGGCAAGCGACAAGCTTTCCGTTGAAACAGCCTATCAGGAAGCGATGATGAAGCATCTGAAGTCGTTCCAGGATGAGGTTGCCCGTTCAGAGAAGTCACGAGAGGATGCCCGCAAGAAAAAGGAGGAAGACGAAAAGAAACGACGGGAACAGGCCGCGAAGGATACCACGTCGCTCATTGCCGCCGTTGTCGCGGAAGAGGCTAAAGCTCAAAATGACCTCAATAAGATCCGGGATGCCGCACTGGCGGCGGAACTGGCCCGTTATGAGGAGGAGAAAAAGAAGTTCCAAGGTCAAAAAAATGCGTTAGAGGCTATCGAGAAGCGGCACCAGTTGAACATTCAAAAGATTCAACTAGAAGACTTTGACCGGAGACTCGCCGAAATCAAAACGGAGCAACAACGTGAAAAGGCAGCGATAGAGGCAAAGTACGCCGATGATATCGCAGCCACCCAAAAAGGGTCTGGAAAAGAGGCTGCCATTCGGCGAAATATGAATAAAGAACTTCTCAGAGAAGATGAGAAATTCTTGAAACAACAGGCGGAACTTCTCTATCAAATTGTTGCCAGCGGGGCCTTAAATGGTGTTAAGCTAACAGAAGATCAGAAAAAATCCTACATAAAAGCCTTAAACGATGTCAAAAAAGCCATCGGCGACACCCAAAGTGCGATCAAGGGCACCGACCAGGGCATGCTCTCCGGCGCTGGAGGCGGGACAATGTT
>JAEEGF011737139.1_pt1 | contig 24480 bp, 23 predicted proteins | sample 9134171 | NCBI WGS metagenome assembly JAEEGF01 (sample SAMN16246542, study PRJNA631951) | gut metagenome | biome: gut microbiome; feature: rumen; material: AP-attached | host: Bos | place: Iran: Karaj | collected 2018-10
CGGCAACACGACGGAGGGTCTGAACTGGACCGTTGCGGAGGGCACGGTGAAGCTTTCCGCAGGAACGATGGAGCTGTACGATCTCGTTTTCGACGACACGGTGCTGACCCTGCACGAGGAAACGACCGGCATCGATATGGTCTTTGAGAAAGCCGCCGAATAATCACCGGAACAAGAAAGGAGCTGTTTGAGCAGCTCCTTTTTGCGTTCACATGCGGTGTTCGTAGGAACCGCAGACACTTTCGTTCTCCCGACCGGAAGAACAGCCCGGCGCGGGACGGACGCAGATGCTTCTCAGCGCGCAGTGCTTTCCCAGCTCGTTGAAGCGGCAGCTTTCAACCTCACAGCCGATCTGCTGATCGTTTCGTTCCATCGTGAGACCTCCTTTCGTTTTGCTTATTATTCGCATAGACTTACAGATATATGCATGAAAAAACAAAAAACGGATTGAAAAATGGGCGATCATCCTGTATAATAAAACTGTATCCGAAAGGAATCATATGAGGAGGAAGGAAAAATGAAAAAAACTTTGGCATTATTGATGGTGCTTCTGCTGGCGCTCGGCTGCTTTGCGGCGTGCAAATCGGGCTCGGGATCGGGCGGATCAGATGTGCCCGCTTCGGACGGAGAGATCACCGGCACCTGGGTGCTTTCAAAGGCAAAGGTGTCCGGCCTTGAGCTGAATGCTTCGGATCTCGGCGTTGACATGTCGTTTACGTTCAAGGCGGACGGATCCGGCTCGATGGTCAACGACGGCGAGACGATCGACGGCATTGAATGGAAGCTCGAAGGAAACACGGTGAAGCTCGGCGCAGGCGGACAGGTTCTGTACGACCTCACTTTTGACGGATCGACGCTGCTGCTCCATGAGCCGGAAAGCGGCGTTGACCTGATCTTCACCAAGAAGTGATCAAACCCGCGGGGGAGCAGCCGGTCCCTCTTCTGACGGCATGAAAGAGGCGCTCGCGCCTCTTTTTTGACTGCCCCGGCGGACCTTTGAGAAATGCCGAGCGGCGGGAAAACCGGCGGGACCCGCAATACGTTTCCCGCAAAAATGCGGGTTGAAAAAACGCTCGAATCGTATTATACTGATATCGTACCCGGAAAGGGCAATTTTCAGGAGGATAAAGAAATGAAAAAAATCATCGCATTGCTGTTAGTGCTTGTGCTGACGCTTGGCTGCTTTGCGGCATGTAAGAAGGGCGATTCCGATAAGACCGTCGTGACGATCGTCGTTGCCGGCACCTTCGGCGACCGTTCCTTCTATGATTCTTCCAAAGAGGGCGGCGAACGCCTCGCGAAGGATTTCACCGGTCTCGACGTGAAGTTTGTCGAGTGCAACAACGAGAACCACACCGTCCGTATGCAGAACGCCGCGGCGCAGTCGAACATCGTCGTATGCGTCGGCTGGGAGTTCTATGACATCGAGACCGTTGCGCCGGAGTTCCCGGACGTCAAGTTCATCTGGATCGACAACGAGACCTCCGCACCGGTTCCGAACGTGCTGAACATCGTCTACGCGCAGAACGAGGGATCGTTCCTGGCGGGCTACATTGCGGCGGCGATGAGCAAGACCGGCACGGTCGGCGCGGTCGGCGGCGAGGACAGCATCACGATCAACGACTTTATCGTGGGCTACAAGCAGGGCGCGGCATACTTCAACGAAGCGACCAAGGTCGAGGTCAACTACACCAACGACTATGACGACCCGGCAAAGGGCAAGGACTGCGCAAAGGTGCTCCATGACCGCGGCGCGGACGTCATCTTCCAGATCGCATCGAAAGCCGGCGACGGCGTGTTCGAGGCGGCGCAGGAGGGGAGCTTCTACGCGATCGGCGTTGACTCCGACCAGAAGTACATCAACGACGCAGTCATCATCTGCTCGATGAAGAAGGAAGTCGGCAAGTCGATCTATGACGCGATCTCCAAGATCGTCGTCGGCGACGCGTCCCAGCTCGGCACGACCTGGGTCGCCGACATGTCGAACGGCTACGTCGGCATCGGCTACGGCGAGGAGGGCGCGACCCAGCAGATCCCGGACGAGATCAAAGCACAGGTGGAAGAGATCCGCGCAAAGATCGTCTCCGGCGAGATCAAGGTCGACACCACCAGAAACTGAGAAACTGATACTCGGAAGCTGCCCGCGTTTGGGGCGGCTTCCGCTTTTTTGCGGGCGGATGGAGCACTACCCTCCCGTCTCGCTTCACGATCCACCCTCCCTGACAAGGGCGGGTCAAACCGTTCATTGTTTCGGGATCGCTGTCACCGGCAGGTGGCTGAGGGGTAGTTAAAACGACATTGATGTGCAAGGGGGAGTGATACCTTGACGGACGAGATCCGGTTTGAACACATTTCCATGGAGTTTCCGGGCGTGCTCGCAAACGACGACATTTCGCTGTCGATCAAAAACGGCGAGGTGTTCGCCCTGGTCGGCGAAAACGGCGCGGGCAAGTCGACGCTGATGAACATCCTGTACGGCATCAACACGCCGACGGCGGGCGATCTGTATGTGCGCGGCGAGAAGATCACGAACTTTTCTCCGAAGGCGGCGATCGACCGCGGCATCGGCATGGTGCATCAGCACTTTATGCTGGTCCCGTCGTTCACGGTCGCGCAAAACATCGTGCTCGGCCGTGAGCCGAAGAACGCGGGCGTGCTGTTCGACAACAAAAAGGCGGAACAGCTCACGCGCGAGCTCGTCAAAGAGTACGGGCTTGAAGTCGATCCGTCCGCGGAGGTGCGCGACATCTCCGTGGGCTTGCAGCAGCGCGTGGAGATCCTGAAAACGCTTTACCGCGGCGCGGACATCCTGATTCTGGACGAGCCGACGGCGGTGCTGACGCCGCAGGAAACGGACGAGCTCTTCGAGGTCATCCGCCGCATCGTGCGTGAAAAGGAGATGACCGTCATCATCATCACGCACAAGCTCTATGAGGTCATGGCAATCTCCGACCGCGTCGGCGTCATGCGGCAGGGCAAGCTCATCGGCGTCGAAAACACCTGCGACGTGGACGAGAAAAAGCTTGCGTCCATGATGGTCGGCCGTCCCGTGCTGTTCGACCATCTCGAAAAGACCGGCGAACCCGGTGACGTCGCGATCGAGGTCGACGATCTCTATGTTGCGGACAACCGGGGCCTTCCCGCGGTGCGCGGCGTGTCGCTCAAGGTGCAGAAGGGCGAGGTGCTCGGCATCGCGGCGATCGAGGGCAACGGGCAGAGCGAGCTTTTGGAAGCGATCACCGGCATGCGAAAGATCAATCGCGGAAAGGTGACCGTCTGCGGGCAGGACGCAACGGGCAAAACGCCCGGCGAGATCCGCGCATTGGGGCTTTCGCATGTGCCGGAGGACCGCTTGACGACCGGCGTCGACAAGGTTGCGTCGGTTTCGGACAACCTGCTCGTCGGCAAGCAAAAGGAAAAGCGTTTCAATCTGTTCGGCTTCCATCAGCGCCGGTCGACCGTCGACCGCTATGCCGAGGAGCTTTACACAAAATTCGACATCCGCGGCGCGGGCATCCATACCGAGGTCGGCTCAATGTCCGGCGGCAACATGCAGAAGGTCGTCGTCGCGCGCGAATTCAGCTTCGACACGCCGGTGCTGATCATTTCGCAGCCGACGCGCGGCGTGGACATCGGCGCGATGGAGTTCTTCCACACGCGCATCATCGAACAGCGCAACGCGGGCGCGGCGATCCTCCTTAGCTCTGCGGACCTTGACGAGGTCTTCCGCCTGTCCGACCGCATCATCACGCTCTATGAGGGAAAGATCACCGGCGAGTTCAAAGCGTCCGAGATCACCAAGGAGGAGATCGGTCTCTACATGACCGGGACCGGAGAGGGGGCAAAGGCATGAAGAAACGGTTTGATTTCGGCTATTTGATCGCGCTCGTGATCAGCCTCTCCGTCGCGCTGCTGATCGGCACCGTGATCCTGACGATCACCGGCTACGACACCGGCAAGGCGCTCGGCGCGCTGCTCGGCGGATCCTTCTCTTCCAAGCTGTATTTCGGGAACATGCTCGAATACGCGATGGTGCTGTGCCTGTGCGGTCTCGCGTGCGACGTCGGCAGCCGCGCCGGCATCTTCAACGTCGGCGGCGAAGGACAGCTGATCCTCGGCGCGCTGTTTGCCGCGCAGATCGGCGTCTGGCTCAAGGACGCTTCCCCGTGGATCGCGATCCCGTGCGCGGCGCTCGGCGCGATCGCCGTCGGCGGATTCTACGCATTTATCCCGGGCGTATTGAAGGTCAAGCTCAAGGTCAACGAGGTCATCACCACGATCATGCTGAACTCGGTCGCGGTGTTCATCTGCGGCTATTTCTCGAAGGGTCCGTGGAAAAACCCGAGCCCGCGTGTCGTCAGCGACACGAGTCCCCTGAACCATTCGTTCCTGTTCGGAAAGCTCATCCCGAGCTCGAACCTGTCCACCGCGATCCTCATTTCCGCGGCGCTGACGTTCCTCGTATGGTACATTCTGCAAAAGACGACCAAGGGCTATGAAATGCGTCTGACCGGCGACAATCCGCGGTTTGCGCGGTTTGCGGGGCTCAAGGCGGACCGGATCGTGATCCTCGCAATGGTCGTTTCCGGCATGATGTGCGGTCTTACCGGCATGTTCCGCGTGTACGGCGCCGCCGGCAAGTACCAGTCGTCGATCTCGAACGAATACTATTTTGAAGGGCTGATGGTCGCGATGATCGCGCAGTATCAGCCGATCCCGACGATCATCATCTCGCTGATCTTTGCGGTCCTCAAGTGGGGCGCGATCTACATGGAGGATACCGTCGGCGTACCGATTCAGATCTACTGGATCATTCAGACCGCCGTCATCTTCTGCATGGCGGGTGAAAAGGGCGTTCGCGCCGCGATTCATAAGGTGAGGGAGACACGCGCGGCAAAGCGCGCGATCCTTGCGCGCAGGGAAGGAGGCGCCGCAAATGAATGAGAATACCTGGAATTTCTGGACGGTCGCATCCAGCACGCTGAATCAGATGCTGCGCAGCGCCACACCGGTCGCGCTTGCCGCTTTGGGCGGGCTTATGACCGAGCACGCGGGCATCATGAACATCGGTATGGACGGTATGATCCTGATGGGCGCGTTCACCGCGGCGGCGGTTTCTACCGCGCTTACGAGCGCCGCGCTGGGCATCGTAGCGTCGATCGTATTCGGCATCCTTGTCGGACTGTTCTTTGCGCTGTTTACGGTAAAGCTCCGGAGCGACGAATTCATCATCGGCTGCGCGCTGAACACGTTTGCGATGGGCATTACCGTGTACCTTTCCCGCACGCTGTTCGACTCCGCGGGCATCTCCAACGCCCCGCATCTGCACAATATCGCGATCCCGCTCATCAGGGATATTCCGTTCCTCGGCAGCGTCATCAGCGGGCACAGCCTGTTTGTGTATCTGACTTGGGCGCTGGTAGCGCTGATGTGGTTGTTCGTGTACCGGACGCCGCTCGGTTTCTGGATCCGCGCGTCCGGCGAATCGCCCGAAACGCTGCGCACCGCGGGCAAGAACCCCGAACGCATGAAGTGGATCGCCTCGATCCTGTGCGGCGTATTCTGCGGGCTTGCCGGCGCGCATCTGTCGCTCGGCAACCTCAACGGGCAGTTCGGTCAGCGCATGGTCGCCGGCCGCGGCTATATTGCGTTCGCCTGCGTCATCTTCGGCGGCGCGAACCCGGTCAAGGTCTTTCTTGCCGCGCTGATGTTCGGCTTCTTCGATGCGATCGGTCTGCAGCTGCAGAGCTCCAAGCTTGTCGACGCCGACCTGACCTCGGCGATCCCGTACGTCATCACGATCATCATGATGGTCTACGTCGTCGTCAGCGGACAGCGCCGCCGCGAGCGCATCGCAAAGCAGCAGCTTAAGAAGCTTGAATTGAAATAGCAAATCCCCGAACGGGCAGCCGTGCGCGCAGCGCGGCTGCTTTTTATATGAAAAAAGCTCTGTACAAGCGCGAAAATTTGCGGTATACTCACACTTATGAAACGATTTCTGCCGCTGGTTTTGGGGATGCTTCTCCTTGCCTGCACGGTACAGCCGAATCAAACGGTCGAAACGACGGAACCGCCTGCCACGGAGGTCCCGACGACGGCGCCTGCCGTTGAGGACGATGTGATCGCCGCGGAAACGGAAGCGCCGGAAACGCTTCCGCCGCTGCCGACGCCTGCGCCTACGCCGGAGCCGACCCCGGAACCCACGCCCGAACCCACGCCGACGCCGGATCCGTATCGCGGCGAGAAGGTCACGGAATCGGAAACGAATCCCGCGTTCTGGTACTGCGCGCCGACCGAAGCGCTGAAAAGCTACGTCACCGGCATGAGCTATCCGGAGAACCCGAAGGATGCGCCGGTGAAGCTCGACGATCTGCGCTATGTGCACATCCTGTACGTCGATTTCGACGGTGCGGAGCACGAGGGCGAGCTGCTGGTGCATAAGAAGGTCGCAAAGGACGTGATCGAGATCTTCGAGGCGCTCTACGACGCGCGCTATCCGCTGCGCTCGGTGCGCCTTCTGGACGATTTCGGCCAGCCCTTCGACGACGGGCTTTCGATGTCGGCGGACAACACCTCGGCGTACTGCTGCCGCAGGGTCACCGGCAAGAAATACTTTTCGCGGCACAGCTACGGCACGGCGATCGACGTCAATCCGGTCGAGAATCCGTATGTGAAGCCGGACGGGAGCTTTTCGCCGAAGGAGAGCGAGCCGTATCTGGATCGTACGGACTTGCGCCCCGGCATGATCACGAAGGACGATCTCTGCTACAAGCTGTTCAAAAAGCATGGTTGGAAGTGGGGCGGCGATTTTTCCGAGCCCGACTATCAGCATTTCTCGAAGGACGTAAAGGGGGTCACGCCATGACCGAACAGGAGATCCTTGCCTATCTCGAACGGGACAGGACGATCCGCATCGACATGATCGAGGCGATCCGCCGCGGCGGCGCAAAGATCCTGTACGCCGAACCGGACGCGGTGCTGCTCTTGAAGATGAACCGCTTCTGCCTGCTTGTGTCCGACACGGTCGAAGCGGGCGAGCGCGCGCTGAAAACGGTTCCGGAGGGCGTTTGCCTGTTCGTGGCGCATAACAAACCCTCGCGCGACGCGGTGTTCAAGACGTTTCCGTTCATCAATCACGCGTCGGCATGCTGGCAGGCGTACTATCCGGGAACCGAACCGATCCCGGTGCCGCCGGTGTGCGAGATCCGGCCGTTCCCGAAGGAGAAGCTGCAGCTTCTGCTGTCGGTCTACGACCCGGAGGGCGATCCCGAGCGCTACGCGGAGCGCATCGAACAGGGCGACGTGCTTGCGGCGTACCGGGACGGGGAGCTTGCAGGGTTCATTGGCTTCCACGGCGACGGCTCCGGCGGCATGCTGGAGGTGCTGCCGAAGTTCCGAAGGCTCGGCATCGGCTCCGCGCTGGAGATCGCGCTGCATAACCTCGCGCTAAGCCGCGGGTGGACGCCGTACGGACAGATCTACACGACCAACAACGCTTCGCGGAAGCTGCAGGAAAGCCTCGGCATGGTCGTTTCGGACAACGAGCTTTTTTGGATGTACGAAGAGTCCGTCTGAAAACGGTGTTTTCAGACGGGGATTGCAGCCCGCGCCTATGCATCGTTGATGCACCGGGCGGCGCGGACTGAAAGGAGTCAGACGCACCGCGCATGTCGCTGCATCTGACGGATAATCGTGAATGATTGCGAACCTATGTGAAGCAATTCAGACACTACTGAAAACAAACCCGTTGGAAAACGCGGTTTTTCAATGGAATTATGGAGGAGAACATGAAGGTAAAGAACATTTTGGGCGAACGGTTCAAGGAACGCGCGTTCGACATCGAGAGCCAGAATCTGATGACGCGCGGCGGCTATATGAAGCAGGTCGGCAACGGCATCTATTCGCTGTTCATGCCGGCAAAGCGCATTCAGAACAAGATCGAGCAGATCCTGCGCGAAGAGATGGACGCGATCGACGGACAGGAGGTCCTGTTCCCGGTCGTCATGCCCGCGACGCTCTGGCAGAGCTCGGGCAGATTCGATTCCATCGGCAAGGAGCTTCTTAGGTTCAAGGATCGCGGCGGCGCCGACATGGTCCTCGGCATGACGCACGAGGAAGCGGCGGTGCAGATGGCGATGAACGTGGCGGGGACGTATCAGAAGTACCCGTTCATGATCTATCAGATCCAGACCAAGTTCCGTGACGAGCCGCGCGCAAGAGGCGGATTGATCCGCGTGCGCGAGTTCACGATGAAGGACGCGTATTCGTTCCATACCTCGCAGGAGGACCTCGAGGCGTACTATGATCGCGCCTACCGCGCGTATGAGCGCATCTATGCCCGCGCGGGCGTGCCCGAGGTGCTCGCGGTCAAGTCGGATTCCGGCATGATGGGCGGCAAGGTCAGCCACGAGTTCATGCTTTTGACCGACATCGGCGAGGATTCCATCGTGCTCTGCCCGGACTGCGGCTTCCGCGCGAACATGGAGGCGTGCGATGCGATCACCGAGAACGTCGCAGATGAAACGCTCGAACCGCTCACCGAGGTCTTTACCGGCGACGCCAAGACGATCGCAGAGGTCGGCGAAATGCTGCATGTGCCGGACGAAAAGACCTGCAAGGCGGTCGTCTATCAGCGCAATGCGGACGATTCCTATGTGCTGATCTTCGTGCGCGGCGACAAGGAGGTCAACGAGACCAAGCTCACAAATTACCTCAAGGCGGAGATCCATCCGGCGGTCGACGTCGAGAACGCGAACCTCGCGGCGGGCAACATCGGTCCCGTGAACCTCGAAACCAAGGCGACGGTCCTGTTCGACCGCTCGATCTTCGGCGCAACGAACCTTGTCTGCGGCGCGAACAAGCCCGAATACCACCTCACGGGCTTTACGCCGACGCGCGATCTTCCCGAGACGACCGAATACCTCGATCTTAGCAAGGCGGTCGAGGGAGGGATCTGCCCGAGCTGCGGGAAGCACAGCTTAAAGGTGCGCCGCGGCATCGAGGTCGGCAACATCTTCCAGCTCGGCAAGCGCTACACCGAGGCGATGGGCATGACCTACGACGCGGAAAACGGCGAGCGCAAGAACCCGATCATGGGCTGCTACGGCATCGGCGTCGGACGGCTGATCGCATCCGTGTGCGAAGCGCATCACGACGACTACGGTCCCGTCTGGCCGATCACGATTGCGCCGTGGCAGGTCGAGATCTGCGCGCTGAGAATCGACAATCCGGACGTCAGAGCCGCCGCGGATCGGCTCAACGCGGAGCTCGAAGCCGCGGGCGTCGAGGTGCTCTACGACGACCGTCCCGTTTCCGCGGGCGTCATGTTCTCCGACGCGGACCTTCTGGGCGCGCCGGTACGCGTGGTGATATCGCCCAAGACGCTCGGACGGAACGCGTTCGAACTCTCCGCGCGCGACAAGTCCTTCCGCGAGGACATCGCGATCGACGGCGCAGCCGAAACCGTCAAGGCGAAGGTCGACGAACTGATCGCCGCGGTCAACGCAAAGGTGCCGGAACGCATCTGAAAAGACAAATAAAAGGGGCTGATATCAGCCCTTTTTTGTTTCTTCCTCCAACTGTCCGGAGACGTCCCGTCCGGCATACAGAATACGGATCACGGTGACGGTGTCGCCGTCTGCGACATAGAACGCCAGATAATTCTTCACCGGAACGAACCGGACGTTCCGGCTGTGCCACGGCTCGTCACGGTACAGCGGATACCGCTCCGGCATGTCGGACAGGCCGCGTACGGCGTTCATGACGGCGTCGGCTGTTCTGCGGGCGGCGTCGGGCGACAGCAGCGTGTTTGCAATATAATCAAACAGCGTAAGCAAATCCTGCCGTGCCCGATCGGTGTAGACAATGTTCATACGCCGTACCGTTCCCGCATTTCGGCTTCCACGGCGTCGGCGGACACAACGCGTCCGGCGCGGGCGTCGTCCATGCCGCGCTGCAGCTCGGTGTCAAACTGTTCCTTTGTCAGCGCACCGGCGGCAACCGGCGCTGCGGGCAGCTTCATTTCAAACGGGATGCCGCGCTGCAGTACGATCTGCTTCAGAAAAATGCCGATCGCATTGGACATCGGGATGCCGAGTTCGTTCAAAATCCGCTCCGCCTGTTCCTTGGTATCGGGATCGACACGCGTGAAGACGCTTGCGGTCCTCGTGGCGGTCCTTGCCATTCGTATCACCTCGTTTCGCTTGTTCTCACAGTCAGTATAACACAAAAGATTGCTTTTAGCAATACAATTAAGAAAATAATCCGGACCGTTTTCAGGCGCATGATTGTATAACCCCGTTGGCGACGCGCGGAATCTGTGATATAATGACGAAAAAGGGAACGGCGAAACAATATATTTTCAAAACCGTGTAACACTTTTCCGGTCCGCCGTGTCTCATATACAGGAAACCCATCGAAAGGAAGGATATCTATGAAACGAACCGTCACCGCCGCACAGCACGCCAACACCTACCGCGGCGCAAGAAACACGATCCTGTCGCTCGTCATTCTGACCGCGGTCAACTGCGTCCTGCTCGCCGTCGGATCCTCGACCTATTTTCTCTCCTCGATCTTTCTGATCTACGGCGTGATGGCTGTCTACGGCGTCACGCCCGTGACGGTCGCGGTCGCGGCGGTCCTGCTCGGCGTGTATCTCTGCGCGTTCTTCTTCAGCAAGCGGCGGCGCGGCTGGATGCTCGCGGCGCTGATCCTGTTCTCGCTCGATACGCTCTGCGTCGTCGGGATGATGTTCCTGATGAAGTACGTCGGCGAAAGCCCGCTGCAGCTCGTATTAGACCTCATCTTCCATGCGCTCGGCATCGTCTGGCTGTCGCTCGGCGTCAAAAACGGCCGCTTCGGCACGATGGATGCAGAGGAACTGCAGGCATATGCGGAGGCGCAGTCCCCCGCAGAGGAAGCGGAGGAGCAGTCCCCCGAATCGGAGGAACCGTTCCCCGCAGAGGAGGAACCGTCCCCCGAATCGGAAGCGGAGGAGGATGCGTAAAACGCAGCCGCAGCCCGCAAAGCGCGCATAGCGCCCGGAAAAGTCTTCGACGGCGCACCGGCTCCCTGTATCGGGGAGCCTTTTTTTGAAAAAGAAGTTCATAATCCATCCGTGTTCAACACGATTTTACAACTCTGTTACAACTCCTATGGTATAATACGGTTACAGGAGGTTGGTATGGCAAAGATTCTGGTACTGGAAGACGAACGGGCAATCAACGAACTGGTTGCGCTGAACCTCAGCATGGTCGGATACACGGTCGCGCAGGCGTACACCGGCGCGGAGGCGCTCGCGCTTGCGAAGAAGGAGCCGTTCGACCTGCTGATTCTCGACGTGATGCTGCCGGACACGGACGGGTTCACGGTGTATGAGAAGCTCAAGGGCACGCCCGCGATCTTTCTGACCGCGCTCGGCGAGACGGCGGACAAGGTCAAGGGCTTCGAACGCGGCGCGGACGATTACATCGTCAAGCCGTTCGAGATGACGGAGCTGCTGCTGCGCGTCGAGGCGGTTCTGCGCCGCACGCAGAAGACCGAGGAGCACTACCGGATCGACGGCATGGACATCGATTTCGGCGCAAAGACCGTCACGCTCGACGGCAGACCGGTCGATCTCACGATGCAGGAGTACTCGCTTCTGGAGGTTCTGGTGAAGAACCGCAACATCGCGCTGTCGCGGCAGCGGCTGATGAAGGAGGCGTGGGACATTTCGTTCATGGGCGAGTCGCGCACGGTCGACGTGCACGTGCAGCGCCTGCGCAAAAAGCTGAACCTCGGCGACCATATCGCGACGATCTATCGGTTCGGATATCGGTTCGAGGAAGAACCATGAAACTGCGGCAGAAAAATTATCTGATTTCCACCCTGTTCGTCGCAGCGGTGCTGGATATCTGTATGCTGTTTCTGACGCTGCCGAACATCTTCACGACGTTTTCGACGCTGAAAACGCACGCGATCGGCGAGGAAAAGGCGCTGGCGCTTGCGATCGACGAGCTGTTCGAAAAGACCGACGCGGAGAAGCGGCAGACGGTTCTGCGCGGCTTCGCGCTGTTCAGCGACGGCGATACGTCGTTTTCCGTCGGGATCGACGACGAGCAGTGGATCGGGACCGAGCCGGCGCCCGCCGCGCTCGAGCCGGGGCAGATCGTCTGGACGTCGGAGAACGGGCGCTATGCGCTGTCACTTGCGGACCGCCTTTCCGACGGCTCGTGGCTGCGGTTCCGCGTCGATGTGACCGATGCGATCCGCCGCCTGCAGCGGCAGACGTACGGCGCGATCCTGCTGTGCACGGCGCTCTGCTTTGCGGTCGCCGCCGCGCTCTACGGCATGTCGGTGCGCATCAACAGCCCGATCGACCGCCTTGCGCACGAACTGCGCACGCCGCTGACCGTGATCCGCGGGTACGCGGAGCTTCTGGAGCGCGCCAAGCTCACGCCGGAACAGCAGCACAGCGCGGCAAGCTACATCGTCACCGAGAGTCAGCGGCTCGGCGATATCTCGCAGAAGCTTCTGACGATGTCCGACGCGCGCGATCGCGCGTACAGTCCGGAGCGCCTCGACCTCAGGGAGCTGACGGACCACCTGAAGCAGACCTATCCGACGCTCGAAACGACGATCGAATGGGAGAAGATCACCGCCGACCGCGCGCTGATGCTTTCGATGCTCGGGAACCTGATCGGCAACGCGGTCAAGGCGTCGCCGCCGGACGCGCCGGTGCAGCTGATCGCAAAGCCGGGGGAGATCACGGTCGTCGATCACGGCAAGGGCATGAACGCGGAGCAGCTTGCGTACGTCAACGATCCGTCGCGCGCGAAGAACCCGAGCATCCGGAGCGGGCTCGGCGTGCCGCTCTGTCACGAGATCGCGTCGCTGCACCACGCCGTGCTGAAATTCACCTCCGAGGAGGGCAAAGGCACGACGGCGACCGTCCGGTTCAGCCGGTGAGGGCGAAGATTTTACAACTCTCTTACAACTCTGTGATGACTTGGTTACAACTTTTGTTCTATACTCTCGCCGAGGGAGGGCAACGCGATGAAAACCTTTTTCAGAAAACACCGGATTCTGATGATCGCCTTTGCGATCGTGCTGGCGTTCGGCGTGGTGACGGGCCTTGTGATCGGCGGCACGATCCGGCTTTCGATGCGCAACGAGCCGTTTGAGACGGTCGCGGACGCCAAGGAGCGCGCGGCGAACGGGCAGTCGGACCGGCCGCAGCAGACGGAAGAGCCGGTCGAGATTCCGGCGCGCGCGATCGCGCGGATCACGGAGATCATCGAGCGCCGCCGCGGCTACTCGGTTCCGATCCGTTCGTACCTGATGATCAACCGCGCGGAGGGCAACTGGGAGTGGAAGAAGCCGAGCGAGGCGCAGAAAGCGCTTGCGGAGAAGAAGGCGGCGGAGCTGACCGAAAAGATCTTCGGCATGACCTACGAACAGCTGACCGAGGAATCGCTCGAAGAAGCGGGCATCTATCTGATGACGGACATCACGGGCTACCGCGATCCGATGCTGCGGCTCACGGACCGGGACGGCGAACTGATCCTGACGATGAACGCGGAGGACGGCAAGCTGATCAACGCCGACCTGCTGGCGTATCCCGTCTATGCCGATTTCGATTACGAGAGCGACGTGATGCGCATTGCAAAGGCGCTCGGCTACGACCGCGTGCGCTTCGACCGCGATTTCGTCAAGGGCGCGTTCGAGGGACATGAGATCATCGTCAACACCGAAAAGGAGGAATGCCTGTCGATCATGTATTTCGGCGACAGGCTTTCGCAGGTCGCGGTCTTCCCGAACTACGAAATGATGATCGAGAGCGCCTATTTTGCGGCGGACATCCAGTTCGATTACAGCACGCCCGCCTATCCCGAACAGTTCGAGGTCGCCGAGCCGCCCGAAAAGAACGAGACGGAAATGGTGTCCTCGAGCATGCTTCTGCGCAAGCTTTCGCGGCTCTACCGCAGCCTTTCGGGCGAGGAGCTCGACACGGCGGGGATCGCCGTACAGTTTTTGAAGGACCTTTCCGGCGGACGCGAGGACTGCTGGCAGCTGAGCGGCGGCGGATTTCTGATCACGGTCTCCGCGTATTCGCGCCACGTCATCTCCTTTGAGGGCAAGATCCCCTGCAAGACGCTTTTGGACATCGATTACAACCACATGGGCGGCGAGGAATACGAGCAGGTCACGGAGCAGATCGCGCGCATCCTCAGCTCGTTCGACTACGGAAACGGCGTCAAATCGATCAGCGTCAACGCGATACACGACGACCACTACTGCACGATGGACATCGAGCTCGAGGACGGCACGTTCTACGAATGCGGCTTTGCGGACGGCGTGCTGACCTACATCGAATACTGGCCGAGCGAGCTGTATTTCTGGGGCGACGTCCGTCCCGGCTGGGTGGCGAACAGCGTGTTCATCAATGCGGCGACGCAGCAGCCGATCATCCCCGACTTTTCGCAGTGGGACGGCGATCTGCATGTCGTCCGTCCGGAGGAGTGACGCCGTGAAACGATTGCTGCCGGTTTTGCTTGCGGCGATCCTCCTCTGCGGCTGTCTGCCGACGCCGGAAACGGACGCGGTGGTGAACCGCGGGGAGGAGGACCTTTCTGCGCTGATTCAGACCACGCCCGCGCCGGACGCCGTGACCGTCAGGGACGCGGTTGCCGCGCTGCCGCAAAGCGCGAACGCCGAGGCGGGCTGCATCGCAGGCCGTCTGCTTTTGACGGAGGAAACGGACGTCGGCGGCGCAGCGCTCGCGTTTGACGCGGATGTGATCGTGCCGGACCTCGACCGCTGGGCGGTGTATGCCGTCGACAGGGGCGAATGGAACGCCGGACAGCGCCTTGCCGTGCTGAACGCCGCGGCGGACGGCGCGCAGATCTGCGCCCCCGGCATGTATCTGCACGCGGACAAGGCGTATTGGGAAGGGGTGCTGAAGACGCTCGAAAACAGCGAGCGCGTGCACGAGCTCGACCGCAGCAGAGCCGAAAACGGCGAGCAGACGTGGACCGAAAGCGTGATGGAATACTATCGGGCGGCGCCGCAGAGCGCGGAGCGCATCCCGTTTGACGAAACAAAGATCGGCGACGCCGAACCGGTCGACGCGTTCTGGTTCGACGGGCGCACGGACGCGTATCTGGATTTTTACGCGGACGCATCGCACGTGCGGCTGTCCGTGTTCGACCGCAGGATCGTTCCGAAAGCGCAGGTCCTGCAGGACGGCGGACGGATCGGCGAGCCCTCTTTGACGCTTGCGGAGGCGGTCGAACGGGCGCAGGCGTTTCTTTCGCGCATCGGCTTTGCGGACGCCGCGTTTGCGGAGGCGGAGACGGCGCAGCGCATCCACATGTACACGCTGGAGCCGGAGGCGACCGGCTGGCGGCTCGTCTTCCGCAAGCGGATCAACGGCGTCGCGGGGATCGCGCCGCGCTTTCCGGAGGCGAATCCGGAAGAAACGTATGCCGAACCGTGGCCGCAGGAGATCGCCGAGCTGTACATCGATCGGGACGGAATCTGGTCGCTCGACTGGCAGAATCCCGCTGCAATTGCGGAACCGCTGTCCGAATCGACCGCAATTCTGGACTTCGACACGGTGCTGCGGCTTGTGCGGGCGCGGCTCAGAGCCGACAACGGCAACGCCGATTTGCGGCAGATCGCTTCGGTCTGCGTGACAAAGCTTCGCCTCGGGTACTGCATCGTTCCGCAGAAGGACGCGCCGGACCGGGGCTGGACGCTGCCGGTGTGGATCGTGGATTACGAGGCGACGTTCGAAGACGGTCGCGTCGCCGCGTACAGCGTCGTACTGAGCGCGCTGAACGGCGCGAACCTGCACCTTGCGCAATAAAAACGGCGCATACGCAGGCCGCGACACGGCCGCACCCCCGGTCACGACATGACCGTACCCCCGGTCACGAGACGACCGGGAAATAAATAATAATAGTAAAAAAGATAATGGGCGACGTCCGTCAGTCAGTCATAATACGCACAGGACCGACGGACGGACAAAACACATCCGGTTCGTTTCTTCGGATGATGCAGAGGAAAAGAATTGTTAAGAGACATTTGTCAAGAGTGTTTTCAAATACAACCCCTCCGTCTCGCTTCGCAAGAAAAAGGCTTCCCCTTCGAGGGAAAGCTCCGCGAAGCGGTGATGAGGTGGACACGCAAAAAGCGCCAGCTTTTGCGGATTCCCGCGCGCCGAAAGGCGCATATCGTTCCGAAGGAATATCGTGCCGCAAGGCATATTGTTCCGAAGGAATCTCGCGCCCCGCAAGGGCAGAAGGGGCGGCCGAATGGCCGCGCGATATACGGCTGACGCCGCACGATATGCTTGCTCACGCAAGTACAATTCTTTACAACCCCTCAGTCAGGCTGACGGAAGGGTTGTTCTGTCCTTACGCGTCGGTGCCTGCGACGGCGACGTTCTTGAGCAGGATCGCGTACGGTCCGTCGTAGCCGATCTCGGTGTAGCGGTCCGTGGAGAATGTGAGGTCCTTCTGCGCGTCCAGAAGAATGCCGTTGACCGAGCCGCCGGTGACGGGCGTCATCCTGCCGTCCTCGATCAGGTACGCAAGGCGGATCTCGCCGCCGAAGTGACCGGAGAACGTGTCCATCTCAAAGCCGGAGAACGTGACCGCCCAGAGGCAGGGACGCTTCTGCATGTCTTGAAAGGTCATCGTGCCGGGGTTGTCGCAGGAGAACTTGCGGTAATCGCCCGTCGGTTCCGCGCCGAGGTAGCGGCAGAGGCGGTTGCTGCCGTGGACGCACTTCAATACGCCGTTTTCGAGCAGCTTCCGGTCGCGCATCGGGATGCCCTCCCTGGAATACGGCGCCAGCGCCCGCAGCGTGATGTTGATCCGTTCGCCGACCGTTTCGCCCTGCACGTCGTCGCCGACCTTCCAGGCGGAATAGCCGGGATAGATCATCGACGCTTCCGCGCGATCGCCGTAGAACCACAGCGTCATCATGACGTTTTCGCCGGTCAGAAGCAGGTCGTAGTTGCCGCTCTTCAGAATACGCTGCGCGTGCGCGCGGTCGCGCACAAACATCAGCGCTTCCTTTGCCTGCGTCGTCAGCGCTTCGGTCTCAAGCTCCGTAAAGCAGAAATCGCGGTACAGCTCGACGTCCTCGGGTTCCTTCGCCTGCACAACGTATTCGCCCTTGATCTCCGCCTCGGTCCACGAAACGTCCGTTCCGCGGGAGCTGACCACATGCACGCGCCTGCGGATCGCAAAGACCTCCGCGGAGTTCAAAAACGCCTCTTTATCGCAGTCCGCCTTGAAGAGCGCGTCCGCCATCTCGCCCGCGCTTTGCTCCGGCGCCTGTTCGGCGAGTCTGCCGTGCGCCTCGACCGTCGGCGCGGTCACGGGATCGGGCAGCTCATAATAGGGGTTCATCGCAAACTGCGCCGCAAAATACGCGTCCTTCAGCGCTTTTACGATCTCCGCGTCCGAATCGGCGGCAAGCACCGTCGCGCCGGTGAAGGCGCGCAGCTTCGCTCCGTCCTTTTCCGCCGTGCGGAACACGGTCACGTTGAACTTCTCGACGTCCTTCAGGCGGCGGGTGTCGAGCTGCCGTTTCACAAAGAACAGCTCCGCGGTCCGCTCCGTGTATCCGTAGATGATGTAATCCGAAATGCCCGCTTCTTTCAGCAGTCGTTTGATGCGTTCCATATGCCGCCCTCCTTAACCGAGACGGATGCGCGCCTTCATGCAGGCGCCGCCGTCCGAGACCTTTACCCATTCCTTGTAGCCCTTGCCGCAGTAGCCGCCGCCTGCAAGCTCGATTTTGCCGCCCATCATGGAGACGGATTTCAGAAGATCCGGCACGTAGCCGGTCAGCACGATCGGCGAAAAGACGCGGCCGGTCAGCTTGCCGTCCCTGATCTCGCGCGCAATGTTGACCATGCACTGAATGCCCCAGTTCTTCGGATCCTCCATGCCGCTCGTCGGTTCCTCCAGCAGGAAGCCGTACGGGATCGAGGCGATCATCTCCTCCATCGTCGCGCCGCCGCCCTCGAAGTACGTGTTCGTCATGCGCGTGTACGCCTTGCGCTCATAGCTTTCGCGCCGTCCGTTGCCGGTGGGGGTTACGCCGAGCCGTGCCGCGGAGAGCGCGTCGCACATGCCGCGGCGCAGAACGCCTTTGTCGATGATGACCGTGTCGCCGGTCAGCGTGCCTTCGTCGTCGAACGCCCAGGTCGCGCATTCGTCGACCGCCGAGCCGTCGTGCATCGTCACAAGCGGGCTTGCCACGTATTCGCCCATGAACTGCCTTGCCTGCGCGCGGTCCTTGACGAACATATCCATTTCGACGCCGTGTCCGAACGCCTCGTGCACGATCATGCCCGTGACCTCCGGATTGCAGACGCAGTCGTATTCGCCGGGGATCATCGGTTCGCTGCGCAAAAGATCGCCGAGCGTTGCGGTCACATCGCCGACGTCGTGTTCGACCTCCGAGAGCAGCTCCGCGCCGCCGAGCAGCGAATAGCCCTTATAGCTGTTCTTGAGCTCCTCGCCGCGCGCGCCGAACGCGCCGACGCCCGCGGTCGTCCACATATGGGTTTCGTCGAGATCGCGGTGCTCCGACAGAAAGAGCTTGCGCTCCGCGCAGTACGTGACGTTGCAGGAAACGTCCAGAACGTGTTCGGCCTGCATGCCCTTTTCGCGGATGCGGGCGATCCGTTCGAGGATCGCCTCGTCGCCGAGCGCCGCGGGATCGATCTCAAACTGCGCTTCCTTTTTGAGCACGGCGGGCGAATCGTCCGGGATCGCGGTCGGCAGCGGCGTCACGCCCTCGGGCAGCGCCGCGCGTTCCGCTTCGAGACGCGCCTGCATCTCCTTCACGATCGCCGGGATCAGCTCCTCGGAAAACGCGTTGATCGAGTATTCCGCGCAGCCGGTTTCGTCGAACACGCGGATCACAAAGCCGTAGCCGCCGTCGCCCTCGGATGTGATCGAGATGCCGTTCTTCGAAACGCGCCACATGCGGTAGCGTTCGTCGGTCGCAAGCACCGAGGCGTAGGCGAACCGTTCCCGAAGCGCCGCGATCAGTTTTTGCAATGCGGGTTTGACCGCATCCAGCCGTTCAAACATGGTCGTTGTTTCCTCCTTTTTGCTGTGCTAAAAGCTCCCGATCGGATATTGGATTATTGGACGGTAAATCGAATCTGCGGCTCTGCGCCGAGCGTTCCTTTTCCATGAAGGATGTTCAGTCTGTAATGTCCCTGTTTCAAAAACATTTCCCGACCGATCGAAAACGGCGGAACAGCGGTTTCATGAAGGATCTCATTGCCTTCCGGATCCAGAAGCACAAATGTGTATTCGCCGTCCCCTTGGATCCGGATCGATACGTTGTATGTTTTATCTTCCGGTACGTCAAATGTACAATAGTTTTCTTCTTCGGGATCCGTTACCGTATAGTTCATTTCACTTTGGACGACAGGCTTTGCCTGAAAACCCGTGACGATCGCCAGAGCAAGCCCCGCAAGCAGCAGCGCCCCGGATGCAATTCCCGCAAACAGGAACCGTTTCTTCTTATGCGTTTCGGGGCTGATGAGCATTGCGCCGAGCGTGAGAAGGATCGGGAAGCTGCAGCCCGCGATGAGATAGGTCCCGAGCAGCTGTACGGGCTGAGCCGAGGCGAGCGCCGTGCTCATATCGACGGATGCGTACACGATGCTCGACAGCGCGCCTGCACAGACCGCGATCATGTTGTTCAGAAAATGCAGCAGCATCGGAAGCAGAATGTTGTTGCGCTTGACCATAAGAAACGCAAGGATCATTCCGAGACAGGCGGTGTTCAGAAACCGAAGCGGCGACAGATGGAAGATCCCGAAAATGATTCCCACGACGAGCACGATCAGCCAGTCACGCTTCCAGCTCCGGAAGCTCGAAAGGATCGCGCCGCGCATGATCGCCTCCTCGCAGATCGCGGGAAGGATCGTCGCGATCGGGATCAGAAGCAGCAGGTTGGTTCCGGAGTAGAGAAAGTCGTTGAGCCCTTCGATCTCCTGCATCGACGATGGCAGGATCGTCATCGAAAGACCGATGGCGACCATGCTGAGACCGTAGCTGCCCGCGAGCAGAAGCATGACGCCGCCGAACTCGCGTCCGGTGATACGGCGGACGGGGAAGACTTCCTTCAGCTTGACGCGAAAGATCAGGCAATAGCCGACTGCAAGCGCCAGCATCATGATCTCCGTTGCGGCGAGTCCCCAAAGTCCCCATGCCTGCTGCATTGCCGATCCGGCGAACAGCAGCGCGGCGATCGCGACCGCCGCAAGGATAAAGCCCATCCACGGACGCAGCCGTTCCTGATTCGTCAGTTGCTGCATATGCCCCTCCGTTTTTCAGTCGATCTTATAGAGCTGACGGTTGTCGAGCGCCCACTGCCGCTCGGAAAAACCGTCCGGACTCACGCCGTCCAGCGCGGCGTCCATTTCGTACATCTTGCTGTCCAGAAGGTCGCAGACGGAAAGCACCTCCGCCTCCGGGAACATCGGCAGCCGCGGGCTTCCGAACTCCGGCTTGCCGTGGTGCGACAGGATCATATGCTCCAAAAGCATGGCGGTCTTCGGCGAAATCATCGTAATCTCCGCCGCCGCGGCGACCATCGTCACGCCGACGTTGATGTGCCCCAGAAGCTGTCCTTCGTTCGTGTACGCGCCGGCGATGCCGAGCGTGTTCGCGTCGAGCTCGCGGAGCTTTCCGATGTCGTGCAGAATCGCGCCCGCAAAGAGCAGGTCCCGGTGCAGCGACGGATAGAGGTCCGCGATCGCCTTTGCAAGCTTCAGAACCGCGCAGGTGTGGTGCAAAAGCCCGCTTCTCGTCGCATGGTGCAGCTTGACGCCCGCGGGATACAGCAGAAGCTGTTCGCGGTTTTCGCGCAGAAGGTACTGCACGATCCGCTTGAGATCCTCATCCTCGAACGCCGCCGCGGTGTTCATCAGCTCGTCGAACATCGCCTGCGGATCGTACGGCGCGGTCGGGATGATCCCGCTCATGTCCACGCCGTCGTCGCCGGTCGCCTTGCGGATCCGGTCGATCTTGAACTGCTCGGTGTCCTTCCACACCTGCACCGTGCCGCGCACCTTGACGATGTCGTTCGCGTCGTACTCGCCGTGCGTGATGCGCGAGTAGTTCCAAAGCTTCGCCACGCACTCGCCCTCGGAATCGGCAAGCACCATGTCGAGATATTCCGTACCCTTCACGTCCGTGCGCACCGCCGCGCTCTTCACGAGGCAAAAGCCCTCGGTCGTGCCGTAGGCGTCCCTGATCAATCGCATTTTTCCCATAGTCCGATCCTCCTGTTTTTTCAGTATAACAGAATCGTCCGAAAATTTCCACTATCCGTTGTGCAAAATTCAAACTTATGGTATACTGTTTTGTCGAATCCGACGGAGCGAACGAATATGCAGAACGAAGTCTTTGACAGCATCATCATCGGCGCAGGTCACGCGGGCATCGAAGCCGCGCTGGCCTGTTCGCGCATGGGCTTAAAAACCCTGCTTTTGACGCTGAATCTCGACAGCATCGGCATGATGCCCTGCAACCCCGCGATCGGCGGCACCGGCAAGGGACACCTTGTGCGCGAGATCGACGCGATGGGCGGCGAAATGGGGCTTGCCGCGGACGACACGCTGATCCAGATGCGCATGCTCAACACGTCGAAAGGTCCCGCGGTCCACTCGCTTCGCGCGCAGATGGACAAGCGCCGCTATCACGAGCGCATGAAGCGGACGCTCGAACGGCAGGAGAACCTCACGCTGATGCAGGGCGAGGTCACCGAAATTCTGACCGAAAACGGGCGCGTCTCGGGCGTTCGCACCGACGAGGGCTTCACGTACGGCTGCTGCGCGGTCGTGCTGTGCGGCGGCGTATACCTCAAAAGCCGCATCCTGATCGGCGAATGGTCGCGCAGCTGCGGTCCGTCGGGACTTCTGCGCAGCGAAGGGCTTTCCGACGCGCTGAAAAATCTCGGCATTCCCCTGCAGCGGTTCAAGACCGGCACGCCCGCACGCGTGCGCAAAAGCTCGCTCGATCTCGACGAAATGGAGATCCAGCTCGGCGACGAGCCGACGCCCGCGTTCTCGTTTCTGAACGGCGAACTGCATCTAAAGCAGGATCCCTGTTATCTCACCTATACGAATCAGAAAACGCACGACATCATCCTGAAGAATCTCGACCGTTCGCCGATGTACGCGGGCCGCATCCACGCGACCGGCACGCGCTACTGCCCGTCGATCGAGGACAAGATCGTGCGCTTTCCCGACCACGACCGGCACCAGATCTTCATCGAGCCGGAGGGCAGAACGACCGAGGAGATGTACGTGCAGGGCATGAGCACCTCGCTGCCCGCCGACGTGCAGGTTGACATGCTGCACACGATGCCGGGGCTTACGCACTGCGAGATCATGCGGCTGGGCTATGCGATCGAATACGACTGCCTCATGCCGAACGTGCTCGATCTGAGGCTCATGGTCAAATCGATCCCCGGACTGTTCTCGGCGGGGCAGGTCAACGGCTCGAGCGGCTACGAGGAAGCCGCGGCGCAGGGCTTCTACGCCGGCGTCAACGCCGCGCTGTACCTCCGGGGCGAGGAACCGTTTTTGCTCGACCGCAGCGACGCCTACATCGGCGTGCTCGTCGACGACCTTGCCACCAAGGGCACGCCGGAGCCGTACCGCATGATGACGAGCCGCTGCGAATACCGCCTGCTGCTCCGGCAGGACAACGCCGATCTCAGACTCACCGAGCGCGCAAGGCGGCTCGGGCTGGTGTCCGACGCGCGATGGGCGCGGCTCTGTGAAAAGCGGGAGGGCATCAAAAAGACGCTCGAACGGCTCGGCACCCATGTGCCTCCGACCGACGCGCTCAGAGTCTATCTCGAATCGATCGGCGAGAGCGTGCCCGCAAACGGCGCGAAGCTCTTCGATCTTCTGAAGCGTCCGAACGTGCGCTACACCGACCTTGCGCGGCTGTTCGACTGCCTCGAACCCGTCGATCGCGAGATCGAGGAGCAGGTCGAGGTCACGGCGCACTACGACGGCTATATCGAGAAGCAGAGCGAGCAGGTCCGGCGCTTCCGCGCGATGGAATCGATGCCGCTGCCGGAGGGGCTCGACTATATGACGCTCGACGGACTGCGGATCGAAGCGAGGCAGAAGCTGAACGCGCTCCGTCCCGAAAACATCGGGCAGGCGTCGCGCATCTCCGGCGTTTCGCCCGCCGACATCGGCGTGCTGCTGGTATTTCTGAAACGAGGTTTTCCCCATGCGTGAACTCTTGCAACAATCGATCCCGAACCTCACCGGTGAAGCATGCGACAAATTTGTCGCATACTACGAACTGCTCGTCGACTGGAACACGCGGATGAACCTGACGGCGATCACGGAGCCGGAGGAGGTCGTCAAAAAGCATTTTGCCGACTCGCTGGCGGCGCTGCCGTATCTTGCGCCGGGCGTCCGGGCGGTCGACGTCGGCACCGGCGCGGGGTTCCCGTCGATCCCGCTTTTGATCATGCGGTCGGACCTTAAACTGACGCTGGTCGATTCGCTGCAAAAGCGCGTGACGTTTCTCGAAGAAGTCCTGAAAACACTGGGGCTTTCGGCACAGTGCGTCCATGCCCGCGCCGAGGAATTCGGGCGCGATCCGCGCTTTCGCGCCTCGTTCGACGCCGCTCTTTCGCGGGCGGTCGCAAGCCTGCCGGTGCTGCTCGAGCTGACCGTGCCGCTGCTCAAGGTCGGGGGAAAGGCGATCTGCTACAAGGGCGACGTCTCGGAGGAGCTCAAGACCGCAAAGAGCGCCCTGCACCTGCTGCACTGCACCGCCGAGGTCGTGCCGGTCGAGGCGGACTACGGCGCGCGCAGCCTCGTCATCTGTACCAAAAACGCACCAACACCGGCGGCGTACCCGCGCAAGCCCGGCATGCCGTCCAAAAAACCGCTGTAAACCGTTCCGGGACAACCCCTCCGTCTTTTGCTTCGCAAAATCCACCCGATGGTCTCACATGGTCGCAGCGCGTCGCCCATCCACTTCGCTTCGCTTCGTTACAGCGGAAGATCGTACGCTTCCCGCGCGTACCATCCACTACGCTTCGCTTCGTTACATAGGTGCCGTCGCGCGCTTCCCGCGCGTCGCCATCCACTCCGCTTCGCTTCGTTACAGCGGAAGATCGCACGCTTCCCGCGCGTACCATGCTTCCTTCTGCTCCCTGTTCGACCTGCGCTTCCGCCTCGCTTCATCCCGCACCGCGGGCGCTCGGCTCCGCGCCCCCCTTGCACAGGGGAGACTTATTTTACGCGTACCCTCTTTGCACAGGGAGGCTTTTGGATTGCGCATGTGCAAGGCTTCCCCTTCGAGGGGAAGCTCCGCGAAGCGGTGATGAGGTGGACACGCAAAAAGCGTCAGCTTTTGCGGATCATCCCGCCTGAACAGAAAAACTCATCCGTCCCGGCTTCGCCGGTCCGCCTTT
>JAEEGF010902458.1_pt1 | contig 24477 bp, 24 predicted proteins | sample 9134171 | NCBI WGS metagenome assembly JAEEGF01 (sample SAMN16246542, study PRJNA631951) | gut metagenome | biome: gut microbiome; feature: rumen; material: AP-attached | host: Bos | place: Iran: Karaj | collected 2018-10
ATAATATCTTTTGTCTTTACAAAGAACGATGGCTTGGCCGATTTGTCGGCATCTATTCGCCACACAAGTCCGCTCTTGCCCTGCCATTGGTCTATGCTCGCCCTACGATGAAGCACGATGTTCTTCAGCTTAAGGTTTGGCTTCCACTTGGCAGCATCGAGGCTCTCGCTTCCCGGCTCTGTGCCTTCGGGAGTCCATGTAAAGCGGAAGTAGCGCGCCGTTGTCTCGGGCACGGCAAAGGTGTAGCTGAAGTCGGAGTCCTGCCATCCGCTGCGTGGCGGTACGAACTCCTTTACCTTGGTGAATGTTTCGCCGTCGTTGCTTGCAAGCATCGTCATTCTAAGCGACTGCATGTTTCGTACCGATGGCGTTATTTCTACGCTGCGCACCGTAAATGCCTTTTCGTATTCGAGCTGTATGTAGCAACTTCCGGTGGCGCGGAATGTTCCGTTGTTAAGCGTTACGCCTGCCGAGTATGTCTTTTGGCATGGCATGGTGTCGGTTGTCTCCTGCATCTGTACAGGAACGGCAAGAACCTTTATATCTTCGTAATATCCTTTGTAGCTCTCTGGCTTAGGCAGTCTTATTTGCTTTATGGCTTTCTTGCCGCGACTAACGATAGTGTCGGCAGATACAATCTTCTGCATACTCTCCTCGGGCTTTATCCACGGACCGCCGGCAAGGGCGAATCCGTCGCTTACATGAATGCCTAGTTGCAGTCCGTTTTTGTCGGCCTCGGCAACGCTGTGTCCAATCATCTTCCACCACTCTTCTGTCAGTTGTTGTGCCCTTCCCTCATATTCGGGACGACGGTCGGTGCCATAGATTGGCATAAGGTAGCATCCGCCAAGTCCGGCTTGCTTCATTGCCTCTATATCGGCAGTTATCCCCTCCTCGCTCACCGCTCCGTACATCCAGTACCAAAAGCACCACGGCAGCGACTCGCCCGACGGCGAACCGAACTGCTTGTACAACTGTGCCTTTGTCTGCGCACTTATCGGCATAATCTGGCAAAAGCCAATAATCACAGCCAACACGACCTTAAAAATATTTATTTTCATCAACTTAAAGAATTTACCTATTTTGCAAAAATAAGCATAATTAACTTAACGACAAGTAATATGTACGCTTTTTTTGTACGATGTACAGCCGTTTTAAAGATGGCGGCATGACGTTCTTTTTAACAATTCATCTCTCGATGTTGCAGTTGCGCACGACAATGGGGCCTGCCTGCCGATGCTTTACTTTTTCAAAATAGCGAATATCAGCCAATCGCCACATTTTCGATGTTGCGTGTTTCCTTGCTGAAATTCATGCCTATGCGGATTATCTTCTGACCGTTAAGCTCGAAAGGAAGGGTGTAATGCTTGTCTTCAATCTGCGCAAGTGCTTCCTCGGCCGTGCCATCGAGTTTGAATTCCATGACGTAGCAGAACTTCGGAGTCTGGAGCACGAGGTCAATACGTCCCTCGCTTGTCATATATTCAGCCTGAACATACTGGCCGGCAAGCTTGCTTACTATCCAGATTACGTTCTGATAATGATTCTCCAAATCCTTGATGAGCATGTATGGAGTGTCGGCAAAGAGCGCACGGAGACGCTTAACGAACTGCTCGGTATTGCCGGCGCGGAGGTCAAGCACAAAATTCTTCAGGTCGAAGGCCGACTTGCTCCGCTCTTTCGATATGTACCACGGCAGAAGGAACTTGGTGAAGCCGATATTCACTTCCTCGTTAGGGAAGCCGAGCGTATATTCGCCAAACTCCGGGTCGTAGTCTTTTATGGTTAGATAACCGCTCTGATAGATGACAGGTATCGGGTCTTTGGATGTTGAGTCGATGCTGTTTAGTGTGTCGGCATCGGCCTTGGCGTTTGCCATCGCCTCAAGATTATAGTCGTCGCGCTGGAGGAGTTCAACGAGATAAGTCGGCGTGCCTGTCTCGAACCAGTAGCTGCCGAAATCCATAGAATCAAGCGCATTAAGCACGCTAAACGGATTATACATTCCGGTAGAATTCTCGCGAAAATGATATCCGTCGTACATCCGTTTCATATTTGCCAAAGCCTCGTCGTAGGTCATTCCGCAGGTGTCGGCAAGACGCTCAACATGCTTGGCAAGCGTTGTCTTTATCTCGGTTTCCGTCAGACCGCACATCTCAACATATCGCCTGTCCATCGATATGTCTTTCAGATTATTGAGGTCGCTGAAAACGCTCACCTTGCCAAACTTCGTTACGCCTGTCAGAAGCGCGAAACGGATGCAGCCATCCTTGCTCTTCAAAGCGCCATAGAATCCTTTGAGAGTGCTGCGGAACTCATCTTGCAGTTCTTCATTGCCTATGGCCTGAAGCATCGGCTTGTCATATTCGTCTACAAGGATTACAACACCACGGCCTGTCTTGTCGTATGCACGTTGAATGACGTTCTCAAATCTCATTCCAAGAGGAAGGTCTTTTCTTGCACAATCAAACTCTTGCTCCCACTCCGAGAGGGAATTGTCAAGTTTCTTGTCAAGCACTTCCTTTGAATCGTATCTGTTTGTATTCAAATCCAGATGCAACACAGGATGCTTTGCCCAGTCTATATCGGGCTTGTCGGCAATAGCAAGCCCTTCGAACAGTTCGCGTTTTCCGTCAAAAACCGCATGAATGGTAGACATCAGCAACGACTTGCCAAAACGACGCGGACGAGACAGAAAATAATATTTTCCGCCCGCTATCAAGTTGTATATAAATTCTGTCTTATCAACATAAAGATATCCACTTTTACGAAGACTTTCAAAGTCCTGCAAACCAATTGGCAATGTCTTTAGCTGTTCCATATCACACGAGTTTTCTGAATTTTCGACAAATATACGACATAAGAGAGTAAAGACAAAATTATTTTTGACTATCTTTGTCAGCAAAATTCAACAATAAATTTAAACTGATAAAAGCATATATCTATGAGACTAAACGGAAGACGCGAAAGCGACAACGTTGACGACCGCCGCGGCAAGGGCGGCGCAAAGGCTGGACTGGCAGGAATTGGCGGAATTATTGCCATCGTTGTAATAACCCTGCTGTCGGGCGGTGACCTTTCGACTGTATTTCAGAACCTTTCGCAAAGCGGCGCGCTGAGCGGCGGGCAGACTACAGAACAGAATTATCAGCCTACTGCCGAGGAGGAGGAGCTTGCAAAATTCTCAAAGCAGATTCTGGCATCGACCGAGGATATCTGGACCGAGGAGTTCAAGAAGATGGGCAAGACTTATCAGGCTCCAAAGATGGTGCTGTTTACCAACGCCGTAGAGAGCGGATGCGGAAACGCTACCTCGTCAACAGGTCCGTTCTACTGCTCTGCCGACCAGACTGTTTATATCGACCTGTCATTCTTCTCTACCATGAAGAAGACGCTCGGAGCCGACGGCGACTTTGCATACGCCTACGTCATAGCGCACGAGGTGGGACATCATGTTCAGTATCTTCTGGGCGACTTGCAGAAGGCACACCAGCAGATGAGCCGCGTCAGCGAGAAGGAGGCTAACCAGATAAGCGTGCGCCTCGAGCTTCAGGCCGATTTCTATGCCGGTGTATGGGGACATCTCGAGAACAAGCGTTTCAAGTCGCTCGAAGATGGTGATATAGAGGAAGCTCTCAACACGGCTTCGAAGATTGGCGACGACTATCTGCAAAAGAAGCATCAGGGCTATACGGTGCCCGAGAGCTTTAACCACGGTCGCGCCGACCAGCGTCACAAATGGCTGAAGAAGGGTCTCACGACCGGCGACTTCACACAAGGCGACACATTCTCACCAAACTATAACGACCTTTAATTTCAAAGGTCGTTTTTTGTTGGCTTAGCCGAATTTTCTGCACTATGAATATCATAGATTTGTTCGGGTTTCGTTCGAGATGCGTTCGGGTTTTGATTTTCTTACCAGCCCTACTTAAAATTCCGTGCTCTTGGTCGAACGTCAAATTCCCGTTTTTTCTCAGCCAAGTTGCAACTTCGGAAGAACTGGGGTTCTTCGGAATGACGCTGAAAGCGTCACCTCTCAGTAACCGCAGCATCCGTAGGATCTGCGGACAGAAACCCAACGAATATAATCGACCCTGAAAGTGGTCGCCCAGCGTGACTGATGGGGCACTCCTTTAGAGTGCTTATTTTTATGACTACTATTCCGCAGGTCGTTCCGACCTACGGTTACTAAGCGGAGACGCTTTCAGCGTCTATAATGGGTATAACACACAGATAATCATCACAGTAATATCTTACAGAGACAACAAAAATATGCGTTGCATAAGTAAAAAATGTATAAAATATCCAGAATTCACGCATTCTATCTAATTCTATTCTTCCTTTGTTCGGCATCAGCCTTTCTTTTCTCAAAATCCTTTTGCTTCTTCTGCTTTTTCCGTTCTGCGAATTGTTTATTTATCATGATTCTTGATTCTTGCCTTGCCATTTCTACTTTTTTATTTTTGTGCAAAACATATATAAAGTATGCAACAAAAAGTAGAAACACAAGGTTATTGAAATACATCACATATATCACATCATTACGAACCATCTGAGCTTCGAAAACTTCATCGTCTTTAAAATCGTAGTACAATCTGATGGTCTTTACGGAATCCTCGCAGCATTGTGCACTACGAACGTGAACAAAATATGTTTTGTTATTATATTTTATTTTCAAATGGTCGCCATGTCTATATCCACGAATAAATCTTTCGATGCTATAATTTACAATAGTATTTTCACTATTCATTATCTCCCGACGCCTATTCTTGGTATTAATGAGTGATATTGTAACAGATACAGAAAAGACAAAAACGACAGAAAAAAAATAAATATTTTTCATGCTTTATTTCGTATAATAATTATCCGTAATTCCACTACTATTACATAATCTGTGCTAAAACATGGGTTATACGGGATGGCAGCAATAACTAAGGTGGGAATTCTTGCGTCCCTTTGGTAGCAAGCGAACGGAGTTCGAATGTCAAATTCCCGTTTTTTTCTCAGCCGAATTGCAAATTCGGCTGAACTGGGGTTCAGAAACTCATTATATCTGTACTTGGCACAGAGGATTTCATCGTCGTAAGTACAAATGCGTCGGGATATTCCTTGCAGAGCCTTTCATATTCCTTGTTCCAAGCGTCGTTACCAAAGGTACAAGCGTAGTACATTTCGTACAACATTATTGTCATCATGGCTTTTACATAAGGCTGATTAGATTTGTAATTGGTAACGACTGCGGATTCAAACGACTCTTTATTCATTTTCAAAAGATCATCAAATACCGTTTTGTTTTTTCTGATGTACTGGTTTATACGTTCAAATGCCAGTTTTATACATTTTTCCTCACCCTCTTTATCTCCATCAAGACGGCATTGCATGGCATTTAACTTACACTTTAAAAGTCCCGGAACAGGATAGACCTCGTTTGAAGAGCAAATTTCGCTGGTGCCAAACTCTATACATTCTTTGTATCGCTTTGCCACCGAAAGTATGCGAAGTTTAGTCATTATGGGGTTTGGCACAACACCATGAGCAATAAGAGTGTCGCATATTTCAACGCAACGGTCTACATCCTTGTCTTTGGGCGTATAATCAGCCTTGGCGAACTGTGCCTGCATGTTCTCGCTTAGTATTACCTGCGTAATTGAGTCCAGTTCGTGGTTTAACGATGATTCATTAAAAGTGTTGTCTACCTTCGCATGACAAGCAGACAACAGAAAAGCTGTCATGCAAAACAATATTTGAAATGTCTTCATCATTATGCTTTTTTATTTTTTCTTCGTAAGTATAAACTTGTCACCGTACATATTCCACGAAAGTGGCAGAGTAAGGCTGAAGTTCTTCTCGGCTATGAATTTCTGCTGGGTCGAGATGCGCGAGAGGTCGGAATGTGCGGCTTCCTTTTTCATTACTATCGTGCGTGCCACCAGAAAGGTGTTGAGCCACTCAGTCTCATCGCCATTTGCTGACGGCGGATTCGACTTAGCCAATGCCGCTTTGCGAATGCCTCCATAGCTGTCCTCGTCCTCACCCGGACCGTGAACAACCAGCGCGTCGTAGTAAATAAACGCGCCGAGCGTGCTAAGACCGTCTTTCCGGGCATAATACATCGCCGGATTGTAATACATAGCATTCAGGACAGAGTCTTGCGCCGCTATCATCTCGGCATCTTTAGACGCCGTTTTCCACGCCTTTACAAAGGCATCGCCAAGACCTTCGTGCGAGGGCGAGCCGTTGACTTTTTCGAGGGCTGGAATGTATTTCTTCAGCGGATTGTTTTTGGGCTTTAATGCAACATAACGCTTCACCACCTCAATCATATCGCCTGTTCCCGAAGTAAAGCCAATGACGCCTGCCGTATATCCGCGTCCATCGCCAATATCCTCGATATAAGCATATTGCGCATTAAAGTCGAGCGATGAATTCTCGGCAGAAGATACAAGGCTGAAGAATACGGTTCGCGTATCTTGCGCTATTTCTGCGCTTATAGTCTGTGGCTGCGCGCTACAGAACGATGACAATGCCAGAAAAGATATTAGAAAAAAAGTCTTAACCATTTTGTAAAGTTTTAAGATACCGCAAAGTTAATAATTTTGTAAACAAACAGCAATTTTATCTGCGCTAATATTTTGGGTTTCGTAATCGCCTCGAAATTCTGCTTTGTCTGCAATTAAAAAAACAAGAGCGGAAAAACGAAAGGTGCTATCCTTTGTTTTTCCGCTCTGTTGCTTATTTTGCAAGGCTATGCCTTGAGGGCATTACAAATGGCTGTTAATACTCTAGGATTCGGGAATTAGAGAGAATAGTGAACTGTATATTCCAGAGAACGGCAGACAACAAATTATCTATCTTTGAAGAACTCATCTTGTGAAGAAAAGCCAATAAGATAGATATTTTTTGTGATTCTCTGACAACTTTTTATTATATCTAAATCCTTATAAATTAATCTTTTCCTACATTCTAAGATATCATAAAGCTTACTATCATCAACACTGACCAATAGGTAGTGTTTCCCATTATAATAAAACAACATTTCAACGTAATTCTTGGTTTCTAATAGTTCTGTTGCACCAATAATTTTGTTGTGTAATGCCAGTAAAATTATTTCTTTCCCATCAGCAATTTTTTTGCATGACTTAAATAGAGATTTGAGGTCATTTTCAATATTTAGACTATCTATAAATGTATTCTCTATTGAATCTGCATAAACAGCATCAATTGTTATATCATCCCAATAATTTAACGAGCCCTCAAATCTTAAGCTTCTTGAATTTGACAGCTTGCGTAATATTTCAAAGCATTGTGGTTTACTACCACTCTCATACCTTCCGGAGAACACAAATAAATGTTCAATTTTACTTTCGGATGCTCTTTGTATCATTTGACTTAACTCTACCGAATCTCGTCTCAACATTTCTTCAAAAGTTTGTTCCTCACTACTATTACATGAATAAATAATAGTATGAAATAATATAAAGATAAAACACAAAACGTTATGTTTATTTACATTTAAAAAAATCATATATTTTTTTTACCAGTTTATAATGAGATTTCATTTTAAATAATGCTCTATACTTGTCACCATGAAAATACCCAAGAGCAATAGAGAATTGGTCATCCACGGAATTTAAATTCCCTTTTTGGACATCATTACCATAATAATTTTGCAAATGTGCTTATCTCCATCATCATGCATAAGACGGTGAAGAATGTTATTGACGCAATGTATTTGACCATAATTTATTTCAAAGAGGCTTTATATTCACCAATAGCAATCACTAAAACGAAAGATAAAATAATTGTCCCTATCAAATAGCTTAGCACGATTATCAAACCTCTTTTTCTCTCCTTAGGCGATTCGTTCTTAAACTCCTCATCATAAGACTTCCACTTTTTCTTATTATATAACAAAATGAAATTTAAGATTCCAAACAAAATCACAATCATAGGATTGAATTTAGAAGGACTAAATATAGAGTTCCAAATTTTATAAGATGTGAATTCATCTACTACATAAAAAATATTTAACAACTGAAACCAATGAACAATCGTTAATGTTGCAATTGTATTAAATATAGGTGTATCATTGCGGAAATGATACAATCTATAAATCAAATATCTGTAAAATTTACAAAGTGGTAACATAATTTATTCGTTTTTTATAACTAATACCAAATTAACAACTCCACATGCATCAATCTCTACTAACGAATTATCTCAAATCCGCAATAGATGAAAGAATCTATTTCCAGACAGTCGCAGCCCTCTTTTATTTTGATATTGCCATTATTTATGTCGAAATCAAAGATTTCACGCCTTATTTTTTCTTTGCTAAAAGGACTCAGAACTCTGTTTCTATCTACATATATCCCATCTGCCCACACTCGCCTATCATAATCATCATAGACTTTTATTCTTGCACGATGAGTGGTCGAATCTATTTCTAATATGTCGTACCAGCAGCCAAAGTCGGGAGCACCCACCCAAAATGCTGTTTTTGTGGGCGGTTCTTCGGTGGCATTTAAATTCAGCTTGTCGTAGCTTATATCTACGCACAGAAATAAACCTATTGCCAATACCAACAAACTAATGCCTGTAACAAATACTACTTTATTTCTCATCAGCAAATATAATTGACTGTATCTTGATGATGGGGAAGAATATTGTGTTTATTATTTGCTTCATTATAAAAAATGATAAATAAATAAGGCTATTGGAGCTAAAGTCAGAATAATAGGAATAGCCAAGTCTTCTTCACCATAATCATCATAGAATTTTGCATGTAAATACTTGTAATAATCCTTATGCAGATACGAGTAAATAAGCCCAACTATTACACCTATAAGTGGTAACGCAATTGCTATATATACGATTAACTCACCAAACTCCCCCTCTAACGATATCACATTCCCCATTAAGTAAATAAAAATATCTACATAAAATGATAATGTCATAAAATATATAAAGCAACCATCTTCATAAGGAGTTCCTCTTGGAGAAAGTAAATCAATATACAATCGACAATATCTGTAAAATACAAAGTCAAAAACGTATCTTATTTTTTTCACAATCCTACTATTTTAAATAAAAATATAAAATCACAAACGGAGCTATAGTAAAAATAATTGGAATTACCAAGTCTTCTTCACCATAATCATCATAGAATTTTTCATGTAAGTACTTGTAATAATCCTTGTGCAGATATGGAAAAATAAAACCTATTATCGTGCCAATACCAAACAATACAAGTCCAGTATATAAAATTATCTCCTCATTTAATGATATGGCATTTTCAATTAGACAAATTAAGCCTCCTACATAAACTGATAATGTTACAAAATAAATACAACATCCATTCTCGTAAGGAGTAGCATTTCGAGAAGATACATCAATATAGAAACGACAATATGTAAAAAATACGAAATCAAAAACGTATCTTATTTTTTTTGAGATTTTCATATATTTAATTTTTTCAACTTGCCAATACTCAAAGTGCGGCTACATCAACCCTAAGCCACTCAGTTCTGCCCAATTTTCGAATCTGACAGCATGAAAATGTTGGAACTGGCAGATGCATCCGTTTTTCAAATTACTACTATTTGGCGGTAAATATACAAATAATATTTGTTTTAAGCCCATTTTTCAGTCCGCCATTTCGAAAAGTAAGAACAATCTCGCCAATTTAGGGTCTGTCAACTGCGTATGAAACACTCCCGATTTCTCCAACTTTCATTTTTAAACGTTCAACTTTCCCATAGCCTATTCCTACTCTGGCTATACTTTGCATATAGCCTACATATAGCCAACATATAGCTTACATATACCCTACATATACCTTGCATATAGCTTCCCTATATCTTGACACCATTTTATGTTTACCAAAAGATAAATTAGTACTCTTTTTCTACAATTTACACGTCAAATAGTAGTTAGGCTTCCCAAAAGTTTCACACCACCCATACTAAACCAAATTGCGACATTGGCAATTACCTATTAAGAGTTAACCTATTCCGATTCTCAACCATTAGTCTACCCTCATAAGCTCTTCCCCGTATCTTCCGGCTTACTTGAATGCACCTTGAATCTACCTTCCTTCTATCTACCTTCTTCCTACCTTCTTCCTACCTTCTTCCTACCTTCTTCCTACCTTCTTCCTACCTTCTTCCTACCTTCTATTTTGCATATACCAAACGAACAATTTCAGACGAAATTGTTCGTTATAAATCCTTAATTATCAATTATGAATTGTCCATTGTCAATTCTGAATTTTTCAACTCTCAATCTTCAACTCCCGAATTGTTAATTCAAAAAAAGACACACAAAATAACCTAATATAGACAATAAGGTACGAGCACAAAACAAAAGAAAGCACCTACAATCACTTGCAAGCGCTTCCACATCATTCTTAATACCTAACAGCATTGATCATTTTAGCTATCCTTTCTTTTAACCTAAAAGAAATATATCTTTCTTTGTAATAATCTGTTTTGCACTACAAAAGTATGTATTACTTTTTGAATAGCCAAGAAAAAAGTTAAAAAAAATAATAAGATGGCGTTTTTTATGGCTCAAAAATCCTTTTATAGCGACTGATAACCATCATTTTAAAATTTTTCGCAACAAATAAACAAAGTTACAAATAAAAAGCACTAACTTTGCAGCATGGAAGATAATTTTGATATCAGAAATGAGTCTTTAACGCCCAAGGAAAAAGAGTTTGAAAAAGCCCTCCGACCACTACAATTCAGCGATTTTAACGGTCAGCAAAAGGTGGTTGAGAACCTTGATATTTTCGTTCAGGCAGCAAAGATGAGAGGCGAACCGCTCGACCACACGCTGCTGCACGGACCTCCGGGACTGGGAAAGACTACCCTGAGCAACATCATAGCCAACGAACTTGGCGTAAACATGAAGATAACATCGGGCCCCGTGCTCGACAAGCCGGGCGACCTTGCCGGAATTCTTACATCACTCGAGCCTAACGACGTTCTGTTCATCGACGAGATTCACCGCCTCAGCCCCGTGGTCGAGGAATATCTGTACTCGGCGATGGAGGATTACCGAATAGACATAATGATTGACAAAGGTCCGTCGGCTCGAAGCATTCAGATTGACCTGAATCCGTTCACCCTCGTGGGCGCAACAACGCGCAGCGGAGCACTCACCGCCCCTCTCCGCGCCCGATTCGGCATAAACCTGCATCTTGAATATTACGACAACGATGTGATTACCAAAATCATAAGCCGCTCGGCACGACTGCTCAACGTGGAGTGCGACTGCGATGCTGCCGGCGAGATTGCAAGCCGCAGCCGAGGCACGCCGCGTATTGCAAACTCGCTGCTGAGACGTGTGCGCGACTTTGCTCAGGTTAAGGGCAACGGCAAGATAACCACCGAGGTGGCCAACTATGCTCTGGAGGCTCTGAACATAGACAAATACGGTCTGGACGAGATTGACAACAAGATTCTCTGTACCATCATCGACAAATTTGGAGGCGGTCCTGTGGGCATAAGCACCATAGCCACAGCCATTGGCGAAGACCCGGGCACGATAGAGGAAGTGTACGAGCCGTTCCTGATAAAAGAGGGATTCGTAAAGCGCACACCACGAGGCCGCGAGGTTACAGAGCTGGCATACAGCCACTTGGGCAAGAGCATACTGAAGCACAAGTTGCAGAAAGGTTTGTTCGACGACAGCGACTTTTAACATCTTAAAACCAACAAGATTATGGTCTTAAACTATATATGGGTAGCATTCTTCATCATTGCCTTTGTTATGGGACTGGTGCAACTGTGCTTCATGGGCAACACCGAGGTCTTTCCTGCCATGATGACTTCTACATTCGAGTCGAGCAAGACAGCCTTCGAAATCTCGCTCGGACTAACCGGAACGCTGTCGCTCTGGCTCGGCATAATGAAGATTGGCGAGAAGGGAGGCGTGATAAACGTTCTGTCGCGTCTGCTCAGCCCTGTATTCTGCAAGCTGTTTCCTGATATCCCTAAGGGACATCCCGTAACGGGAAGCATCTTTATGAACCTTGCCGCCAATATGCTGGGACTCGACAACGCCGCCACTCCGCTGGGACTGAAAGCTATGGAGGGTATGCAGAAACTGAACCAGAAAAAAGACACGGCAAGCAACTCGATGATTATGTTCCTTGTGCTAAACACATCGGGGCTGACGCTCATACCGATAAGCATCCTTGTGTATCGCGCGCAGATGGGAGCGGCACAGCCAACCGACATCTTCATCCCTATTCTGCTTGCTACATTCTTCTCAACCATCACCGGAATAGTGATAACCTGTCTGTTCCAGAAGATAAATCTGTTTAACCGCACACTCATGCTCACCCTCGGCGGTCTATGCGCCGCGGTGGGTCTGATTATATGGGGCTTCAGCGGAATGGAGAAGGAGAAGATGCAGGTTGTGAGCACGCTCGTTGCCAACATCTTGCTGTTCAGCATAATAATCAGTTTCATCGTTGCCGGTCTGATAAAGAAGATAAATGTTTACGAGGCATTTATCGAGGGCGCGAAGGATGGTTTCAATACCGCCATCCGAATAATTCCGTACCTTGTGGCTATCCTCGTAGGCATCGGCGTTTTCAGGGCATCGGGAGCGATGGATATGCTGATAAAGGGCATAAGCAACACCATTGCCTTATGCGGCATGAATACCGACTTTGTAGAGGCTCTGCCAACGGCTATAATGAAGCCTCTGAGCGGAAGCGGAGCACGAGGAATGATGATTGATGCCATGCAGACTCACGGAGTAGACTCGTTCGTGGGCAGACTGAGTTGCATCTTCCAAGGCTCTACCGATACTACATTCTACATACTTGCAGTCTACTTCGGAAGCGTGAGCGTAAGAAACACTCGCCACGCCGTTACCTGCGGACTGCTTGCCGACCTTGCCGGAATCATAGCGGCAATATTCATAGCATACGCATTTTTCGGATAATAAAAATTTACTTTAAAGAATAAGATGGCAAACTTAAAATCACTTGCTAAAGATACAGCAATATATGGCCTAAGCAGCATTATCGGACGATTTCTCAACTATCTTCTCGTACCGCTCTACACGGCAAAAATCGCAGTAGAGTCGGGCGGATACGGCGTAATTACCAACATATACGCATATACGGCGCTTCTGCTCGTAATCCTTACCTACGGAATGGAGACGACATTCTTCCGCTTTGCAAACAAGGAAGGCGTAGACCCTATGAGGGTTTACTCAACAACGCTTATAAGCGTGGGCGCAACATCGCTCATGTTTGTGGCGTGCGTACTCGCCTTTCTCGACCCTATAGCCGACTTCATGGGCTATTCGGCTCATCGCCACTACGTTGCAATTATGTTCATCTGCGTGGCGATAGATGCCTTCCAATGTATTCCGTTCGCGTTTCTGAGATATCAGAAAAGGCCGATAAAGTTTGCATCTCTCAAGCTTCTGTTCGTCATCATGAACATCCTGCTCAACCTGCTCTACTTTGCATGGCTGCCAGAGTTGTACAAGACTCATCCCGACATCGTGGGACACATATACAATCCGGCCGTGAGCGTTGGATATGCCTTTGCCATAAACCTTCTGTGTACGGCAAGCATAACTGTATGGTTCTGGCCTGAGCTGATAGGCTTCAAGTGGGTGTTCGATGCGCAGCTTTTCAAGAAGATGCTTTCATATTCATGGCCAATCCTCGTTCTCGGCATCGCCGGAATTCTGAACCAGACTGCCGACAAGCTTATTTATCCGATTGCCTGCCCCGGAAGTCAGGGCAAGGTTGAGCTTGGCATCTACGGAGCAGCCGTAAAGATAGCCATGATTATGGCAATGATTACGCAGGCATTCCGCTATGCCTACGAGCCTTTCGTGTTTGGAAAGAGCAAGGAGAAGGACAAGGACAGCCGCGACACTTACGCCAAGGCGATGAAGTACTTCCTTATCTTCACGCTTCTGGCATTCCTTTGCGTAATGCTCTATCTCGATGTGATAAAGCACATTATCAACGAGGGCTATTGGGAAGGTCTGAAGGTTGTTCCGATAGTAATGGTTGCCGAGATTATGATGGGCATCTATTTCAACCTGTCGTTCTGGTACAAGCTGATAGACAAGACTATCTGGGGAGCATACTTCTCGGGCATAGGCTGCATTGTGCTAATAGCCATCAACATCATCTTCATTCCAGAATACGGATACATGGCTTGTGCATGGGCTGGCGTTGCCGGATACGGAACGTCTATGGTTCTGTCGTACATCGTTGGCCAGAAGAAATATCCTATCAACTATCCGCTGAAGGACATTTTCTGCTACGTCGTGCTTACGGCTGCCATCTATGCCGCATCGGTATATCTTGTTCCGGCAGACTGGCACATCGCCGCACGACTGGCATGCAACACGTTGCTTCTGATGGTCTTCATAGCATATCTTGTAAAGAAAGACTTTCCGCTGAAGGCGTTGCCTGTGATTGGCAAGTTCTTCAAGAAATAAGAGACAGACATACAAATACTTATACCATAAAAACATCATGAGGAAAATATTGTTTCTGTTGATAATACTCGCATCTACTATCGCCAGAGCCGACGAGGGCATGTGGATGCTCAACAACCTTCCGGCTCAGACCGTTAAGCGAATGCAGAGTTTGGGGCTGAAACTCACTCCGCAGCAACTTTACAGCACGCAGAACGGCTCGCTTAAGGATGCCGTGGTTAGTTTCGGCGGATTCTGCACAGGCGTAGTAGTCTCGCCCGAGGGACTGGTCTTCACCAACCACCATTGCGGATTCGAGAGCATTCAGCAGCAGAGTAGCGCGGAGCACGACTACATAAAGAACGGATTCGTATCGCAGTCGTTCGAAGAGGAACTGCCAATCGAGAATCTGTTCGTCAGTTTCCTTGTCTCGACACGCAACATTACTGCCGAGATGAACGAGGCAATAGGCAACTGCAAGAACGAGTTCATGCGCCAGCATATCATCGACTCCATTTCTGTAATAATACAGCAGAAAGAGGTGGAGCACGACTCTACCCTGCGCGCCGAGATAAGTTCGTACTATCAGGGCAACGAGTTCTACATAAACGTGTACCGCGACTATACCGACATTCGTCTAGTCTTCGCTCCGCCGGCATCGGTCGGAAAATTCGGAGGCGAGAACGACAACTGGATGTGGCCGCGACAGACGGGCGACTTCTCCATCTTCAGAATTTATGCCGACAAGGACAACAAGCCTGCCGCCTACAGCAAAGACAACGTGCCGCTGAAGGCTAAGGCATACGCGCCCGTGTCGCTCGACGGATACAACGAAGGTTCGTTCTGCATGACCATCGGATATCCGGGCGAGACATGCCGCTACCTGTCGTCTTACGGCATTAAGGAGCGCATGGAATGTCTTAACCAAGTGCTCATAGACATGCGCGGCGTGAAGCAGCAGATATGGCGCAAGCACATGGACGCCAACCCTGTTGTGCGCATAAAGTACGACTCTAAGTATGATATCAGTTCTAACTACTGGAAGAACAGCATCGGCATGAACAACAGCATCAAAGAACTGCACATCATCGAAAAGAAGCAGGCTCTTGAGAAGGACTTGCACGAGTGGATTCAGAGCGACTCTACCCATTCGGAATACTATCGCAATCTTCTGCCTATCCTCGGAAAGGCTTACAAGAAAAGGAAGAACGACTATCGCACGCTGTTCCTCATAAACGAGGCTTTCTACGAGGGGTCCGACCTTCTGGGCATCGTCTTCACCTTACTAAATACCGATTTCAGCAACGACAACGAGAATCTTCAGCAGCAGATAAAGTCGATTGCCGACCGATACAACAACATGGACATCGACACCGATAAGGAGATTTTTGCCGCCATGCTGAAGGAATATGCCGAGCAGGTAAACTACAACGAGGCTTATCTGCCCGAGTGTTACAAGCGCATAAAAAATGATTTCAAGGGCGACTACAACGCTTTTGCCGACAGCATCTACGCCGCATCTAATTTCAGCACGATAGACGGTTTGAGAAGACTTTTCAGCGGTACGCTAAAATGCGACATGAGCAAGGATGCCGCCTCTGAAATCTGCATTGACATAATGGTCAAGTTGTTCGAACTTCAGCAGAACATGGCTATCGCAACCGACATCATAGACAAGAACGAACGACTTCTGAACCGTTCTATGCGACTGATGCAGAGCGACAGACTGTTCTATTCTGACGCCAACTCAACCATGCGCATGAGTTATGGCGTGGTGGGCGGCTACGAGCCGAAAGATGCCATGGTGTTCGGCTACTACTCCACTCCGCGCGGAATTATCGAGAAATTCGAAAACCTCGGTCCTAAGAAAGACGGCAGCGGCGACATGCAGTATTTCGTAGAGCCTGAACTGATGAAACTGTACAAATCAAACAACTTCGGACGATATGCCGACAAAAAGAGCGGCACTATGCAGTTATGCTTCCTCACAAACAACGACATCACAGGCGGAAACTCAGGCTCGCCGATGTTCAACGGCAAGGGCGAACTGCTCGGTCTCGCCTTCGACGGCAACTGGGAGGCAATGAGCAGCGACATCACCTTCGAGCCTAACCTTCAGCGTTGCATCGGCGTTGACGTGCGTTACATTCTGTACCTAATCGAGAAGTGGGGCAACTCTCCGCGCCTCATCAACGAACTGAAAATCAGCGGCGAAACAAAATAATTTAAAAAAATATAAAAAATGATGTCACAAAAGCGCAACGCATGTGTCATCACTATGAAAGATGGAACGACAGGGATTCGAAAAGGAAGCAACGCGCCTCCGACCTATGCTCGTCAGATATGCCATCAGGATGGTGCACGACGAGGATAAGGCTGAAGATCTGGTTCAGGACACACTGTTGAAATTGTGGAACATTCACGACAGCCTGGAACAGTATCGCTCGGTTGACGCATTGGCTACAACCATAATCCGAAACCTTAGTCTGAATGCCATCCGCGACGACCACAAGGCCGATGTTGACGAAGACACGATGGCGCAGATTGCCGACACATCGTCGTTCGAGAACGACATGATGGACGCCGAGGAAACCTCGGAGGTGATGCGCCTTATCGGCCTACTGCCCGACATGCAACAAACGGTACTGAGAATGAAACACGTTGAAGGCTTGGAAATTGATGAAATCGCCCAGATGATAGGAAGCAAACCCGATGCCGTAAGACAAAATCTTAGTAGGGCACGAAAAAAAATAAGAGACCAATTCCTAAACCGAAAGATATAACCAATAATATGCCTATGGGTGATATTTTACATATTGACATCAACAATGTGGAACTCTACATTGACCGCTTTATGGAAGGCGAAACCTCGAATGACGAAGAAAAGGAACTCTACCGCTTCTTCGCCACCGAGAAAGACCTGCCGCAACACATAGCCCAGTACAGGGAGATGTTTGCATACTTCGAAAGCGGACTCGATGAAAGCCTCTCGGCACAAGCCCTGACCGAGGCGGAGCACAGCACAGCCAAGGTGGTACAACTTAAGCCGGTTGATACAAAGAAACCGAAGAAACGCATCTTCATGTTCGCCGCAAGCATAGCGGCAAGCATCGTGCTCATATTCGGCATATCATTCGGACTGCTAAAGAACGATGCCGACGAACTTTACACCTACGAAGGCAGTTACGTTATGCAGAACGGAAAGCGCGTAACCGACAAAGAGACGCTGAAACTGATGATTGACAACACGATGAAAGAGGCCGACAACATTGAAAAGCAAGTTGCACAGCTCTCTGAAATCAGCGACAAAGACGACAACATACAGAGCGTTATGGCAAGCAGCATCAACAACAGCGAGGCTCAGGCCAGAGTTAACGAATTCCTTAACGAAGACTAAAAGAAATGATTATGAGTATAAGTTCTAAAATATTGTCACTCACCGTCTGCATGTTCACCGCATTCGGACTGGAATGCAAGGCGCAGCAGAGCATCGAGAAACTGGTTAACAGCCTCGAAAAGAAAGAAGACATCTGCCACCTGCAGAACATTGTGAAGCGAGACCCTCGCACGCACAACATAGTAAAGACGGTGAAGAAGCTGACTATTGTCCATGCCGACAATACCACCTTCACAAAACTCTACAACGCCTTCCGCAAGGAGAGCGAGAATGCCAACGAGGTTTACAGCAGCAACTCGTTCAACTCAACAAGCAACACGCTTGTGTTCTACGGAAAGAAGAGCCGCAAGTTCATACAGATGAACAGTCAGGGCAGCACCATCGAACTTATTCTCATCAACAAGAACAACACCGATAGTCAGCCAAAGGAGCAGAACAGACAACAGCAGCCTCAGCCCGACTTTCCGTTCTTTAACATTAACTTCGACTTCTTCTCAAGGTAAAAGAAACGATATATAAAATCTGTAAAATGTTTTTCAAAATATAATCTCTAAACCTTAACCAACAGTATTTGAAATTTATAAGTAATTTTATGATCATGCTTGTTTTGGGCATAGCCGACCTGTGAAGGCCGGCTATGTTTTTTTCGTCCCTATTGCAAAAATAATCAGTAAGTTATAACCGCTAATTCATAAATTAGAATTATCTTTGCACCCGATTATTTAATTTGTATAAAATATTGAAGACATTTGAAGAACTTGGTATCTCGGAGGAGATTCTCAAGGCAATTAAAGAAAAGGGCTACGAAAATCCAATGCCCGTACAGGAGGAAGTGATTCCTTATCTACTTAGTAACGAAAATGATCTTGTAGCACTGGCACAGACAGGCACAGGCAAAACAGCAGCCTACGGTCTGCCCGTTATCCAGTTGGTAAACCCGAAAGAACGCGTTCCACAGGCACTTATCCTGAGTCCAACACGCGAGCTGTGTCTGCAAATTGCAGACGATCTTAACGATTATTCAAAATACATAGACGACTTGAAGGTACTGCCAGTATACGGCGGTTCTTCTATCGAGAGTCAGATACGTTCACTAAAACGAGGTGTGCAGATTATCGTTGCCACTCCGGGACGACTTATTGACCTTATCGAACGCGGCGTTGTGCATCTCGACAACGTAAAGCGCGTTATTCTCGACGAGGCTGACGAGATGCTTAACATGGGATTCACCGACAGCATCAACGCCATCTTCGAGCAGATTCCTGACGAGCGTCTGTGCCTGCTGTTCTCTGCCACTATGAATGCCGAGATTTCGCGCATTAGCAAGAACTATCTGCACAACGCTAAGGAGATTACCATCGGTACTAAGAACGAAGGCTCTGCCAACGTGTCGCACCAGTATTTCTTGGTTCATGCCAAGGACAAGTATCTTGTGCTGAAGCGCATAGCCGACTTCTATCCCGACATTTACGGTATCATCTTCTGCCGCACTCGAGTAGAGACTCAGGAGATTGCCGACAAACTTATTCAGGACGGCTACAACGCCGACTGTCTGCACGGCGACCTTTCGCAACAGCAGCGCGACCTTACAATGCAGAAGTTCCGCCAGCACCGCACACAGCTCTTGGTAGCTACCGACGTGGCTGCGCGCGGACTTGATGTTGACGACCTTACGCACGTTATCAACTACGGTCTGCCAGACGATGTAGAGAACTACACTCACCGAAGCGGACGTACCGGTCGTGCGGGCAAGAAGGGCATCAGCATCGCCATCATACACGTTAAGGAACGCCGCCATCTGCGCGACATCGAGAAGATTATAAAGAAGACTTTCGAGAAGGGCACAATCCCTACAGGAAAGGACATCTGCGAAAAGCAACTCTACAACTTGGTGAACCAGATTGAGAAGGTTAAGGTAAATGAGGAGGAAATTGCTTCGTTCCTGCCAGAAATCTATCGCAAGTTCGACTGGCTGGAGAAGGAAGACATCATAAAGCGCGTAGTTTCGCTGGAGTTCAACCGATTCCTCGAATACTACAAGAATGCACCTGAGATTGAAGAGCCTTCTGAGAAGCGAAGTGCCGACAGAGACTCGTCGTCAAAGGGCAAGGGCGGCAAACGCGACGGTCGCGACGGAAAAGCCCCACGCTCACGCAAGGCTGAAGAGGGCTTCACCCGAATGTTCATCAACCTCGGAAAGACCGACAACATAAACCCTGCAACCATCATCGACCTCATTAACAAGAACGTAAAGGGTCGCATAGAGATTGGCCGCATCGACCTTATGAAGAACTTCTCGTTCTTCGAGGTTGAGGAGAACGCCACAAAGGATGTGCTCCGTGGATTCTCATCGTCTAAGGCTAAGTACAAGGACAGACGCATAAGCGTTGAGGTAGCCGATGCTGGCGACGACAAGGGCGCAGCAAGAGGCGGCTCGCGCAAGGGCGACAAGGGCGCACGCGGCAAGAAGGCTACCGACGAGAAGCCAAAGAAAAAGAAACCAAGTCGCGAGGAGCGCGGATACACCGAGATGCGCGGTCCTAAAAAGACAAAGGACGACTGGAAGAAGTTCTTCGAATAAATAGCAGAAACGAGTTACTGAAATAACACACACTTACTCGCAATCGCATCGATAACATTCGCGCGGTTGCGAGTTTTTTTGTTTTCTGTCCCCAAAAGCATCTTTCACTTTTTTCATTTTTCATGCCTAACTTTTAATACAATAAGCTATTTTTGCACAATATAATGCAAAAAAACAGAATGATTATGAAATACCTGTTGCTTATTCTTTTAACATTCTTCTCAATAAAGACCGAGGCACAAAACGTGTTTTTTGGCGATACTCTGCGTTTTGACACTTCAGCTGTATGCAAATTGCTATATAGCAAGAATGTTATTCAGAAAGGTGTTAATGAATCTTATTTTAAAGACACACTTATTCTATCAGAAAGAGACAAGAAAAGTATTGAAGTTCTTTTTAACAAAAAAGAATTAACTTCTGATGATCCCATTATTTTTGCATTTGTAGATGACAACTTTAAAAATAGAGAATTATTGGCATTAGATTATTATACGAAAGTTAAGATTATTAGGGTGTATTTAAAATCAGATGATTTTTGGTTAGCTGTCACTAACCCAAATGCTGACCATCATTCGGTTTCTGAGATATACAAATCTCCCGGCTTTTACAAATTCCTGCTAAAAAAAGCAAAGAAAAAACGAGCTTTGCGTAAATAAAGCAAGTAATAAGAATATTATCTAACTAAATAAACTTAGGAAGAAACATCATGTTACAAAACAGATATGTTTATGGGAATTTGCAATTCCCAAAATTCTAAAATTAAATCACCATGACAAAATACATTTTTTCTTTTCTACTGCTATTCTTTTCACTCAATTTCGGTTACTCACAAAACAGAATAGTCAAAGGCTTGGTTATCGACGAAGACCTTGAGCCTATAGGGAATTTCCAATCTTATAGAATCATTTGTTATATTGTTTACTTCAGTTCTACAACTTTATCTAAGAATCCAATAGGATTTTCGTATATTTGATTCATCTTAAAATTATCGCTTTTAATGTATTCAGCAACTTTTGGAAAACGTTCAAAAGAATAACGTATTTGAGTTCTCATTCCAAAAGTTAGATATTGTTCCTCTGGTATCCAATAAGGAATTACATGCGCATCTCCTTCAAGACAATAACAATAAACACGCGTTAATTTTTCAGAATACGAAGCACCCCCAAAAGGTCTGGAAGAAATGTTCACATCGAACGCATCTTCCACAAATCCACATACACCATTCTTTCTATATACAACACGCCAGAAACTCTTATTCTTTCCATGCTTCATACTTTTAGGCATTGTCATCGCCTTCTGCGCGTACAGAGACAAATACTCAATAGAATCATTTGCATTTCTGACAACAAACTTCACAGCATTGTTTGCGTCATATCCAATTCCAGTCTCAGCATCAGGAGTATCGGCAATGACTATTGTGTTTAGAGTAAAAATACCGTATCGACCTACTGAACTACGTTTTCTATCACTACCAATCCAATATCCCGAAATTTTCGTACCATCAGACAAAGTTACTGTACACTTTGGGGATTTCCCTCCTTCCTTTGCCATAGACGAAGAAACGGCAAACGCCACGATTACAAGAATCAGCAAAAATCTTTTCATCTGTATTATGTGTTATTATACTTAGCTTTTTTACGAGCGCAAAAGTATGCATTTAGAAATTATAAAGAAAACAAAAAACGTTAAAAAATACTAAAAATCATACATTTTTAAAGATAACGCTAAAAAAGACGGGAGCAATCTTTTGAGTTGTTCCCGTCTTTCTCTAAAATAATATCAAGGATTATTCTTTCTTGCCCAAGTTCTTGAAGGCATTGGCTGCTTCCTTCACGTTGTTTACGGTTGTCTTGGCAGCCTCCTTGGTCTCGTTCACCTTTTGCTGAGTCTCCTGAACCTTGGTGTTAACCTCTTCGGCCTTCTTGTTTACTGCACCGTCCTTGCCAACAGCCTTAGACACATCGTTTACTGCGCCCGATGCTGCGCCTGTAACGCCAGCAGCATCGTTCTTGCCGCTTGCAGCCTTAGCATCGTTATAGCGTGCCTTCAGCTTCTCCCACAAGGTCTTTTCCTGTTCAGTAGCCTCGCCGCTTTCAACCTTAGCCTGAATCTTGTCCATCTCAACCTTTGTCTCCTCTGGAGTAAGGGTCTCGACCTTAGCTGTATCAAGAAGTTCGTCTGGGTTCTCTGGAGTTACCTCTACGAGTGAGTCCTGAGCATCGCCAGCCTCAGTCTTCTGTCCACCACAAGAGCAAAGTATAGCCAAAGTAGCGGCTGTTAAAATCATTTTTTTCATTCCAATACTTCTTTTTTTTCAGTTTAACAAGTTAATAATTATGTTTTATTCAGACAGAATGTCTGTCAGTTCGTCGAAGGTGTCTGCCACGCAGAACATTGTGCTGTACGGACAGTTGGCAAAGCCTTTCTGCTCAATATCGGCAAGGAGTTGTATAAGCGGATTCCAGAAGCCGTCGAGATTGTAGAGCACGGTCTTTTTGCCATGATAGTTGAGCGAGCGCGCCGCCAAGGTGGTGAAAATCTCGTCGAGCGTGCCGACGCCGCCGGGCAGAGCCACGAGTATGTCGCTCTCCTGAATCATTATGTCCTTGCGGTCGCTCAGATTCTCGCACCTGAAGTTTACATCGAGGTCGTCGCTTACTATGTCTCTTTCTTCGAGAGCCGTGGGCACAACGCCCATCACCCTTCCGCCGCTCTGTTTAACTGCCGCTGCCAGCGTTCCCATTGTTCCGCGGTTGCTGCCGCCGTAAACAAGCCACTTGCCATTTGAGCCTATCCAATCGCCAAGTTGCTGCGCGGCATCAAAATACTTCTTGTCAATCTTTACCGAAGATGAACAGTAAACTCCTATTCTTTCCATAGCGCAAACATAAATATTTTTTTCGGTATTTCAATAAAAAAATATCAAATATCTTAGTACCTTTGCAAAGTTTTTTTGAGCGCATTAAATGGATACACAATACAGTACTTTTACGCTTCCTAACGGACTGCGTATAATACACACCCCATCATCTACAAACGTTGTTTACTGCGGACTGGCAATAGATGCCGGCACGCGCGACGAGATGCCCGAGGAGAGCGGAATGGCTCACTTTTGCGAGCACATGGTGTTCAAGGGCACTACGCACCGCAAATCGTGGCACATAATAAACCGTTTGGAGACGGTGGGCGGCGACCTCAACGCCTATACCAACAAGGAAGAGACGGTTGTGTATGCAGCAATCCTGAAAGAGCATCTTGAACGCGCTACCGAACTTATCTCGGACATCGTGTTCAACAGCGTTTTTCCGCAGAACGAGATAGACAAGGAGGTTGAGGTGATTCTCGACGAGATTGACAGTTACAAGGATTCGCCTTCGGAACTGATTTTCGACGACTTCGAAAACCTGATATTCCAGAATCATCCGCTGGGACGAAACATCCTTGGCGACGAGGCTCTGCTGAAACAATACACCACAGCCGATGCGCTTAGATGGACGGAACGTTTCTACACGCCCGACAATATGATATTCTTTGTGCGCGGCGATGTTGATTTCGACAAGGTGGTGAAACTGGCGCAGAAGTACATGGGCGGATATGGCAACCAGACAGTAAACCATGCCATGTACGGTATGACTATTGAACAGCAGAGCGACTTTCTGAAGGTGCGCTCCGCCAAACGACGCAGCAAACCTCTGCCCTACTCTGCCCAGAACATCGTGATTGACAAAGACACGCATCAGGCGCATGTGATGATTGGCGGACGCGGATTCGATGCCTACGACGAGAAGCGCACGGCTCTGTATCTGCTGAACGATATTCTTGGCGGTCCGGGCATGAACTCGCGCCTTAACATCAGTCTGCGCGAGAAACGCGGACTGGTTTACAGCGTGGAGAGCAACATAACAAGTTATACCGACACGGGCGCGTTCTGCATCTATTTTGGCTGCGATGAGCACGACTACAAAAAGTGCATCCGTCTTGTGAAAAGCGAGTTGCAGAAGCTATGCGACAAGCCTATAAACGCCACTAC